>Ga0325414_1000461_pt1 | contig 32887 bp, 23 predicted proteins | sample PopdelMetagenome_8_FD_206183 | JGI IMG/M metagenome (GOLD analysis project Ga0325414, IMG submission 206183) | Populus deltoides microbial communities from Bellville, Georgia, United States - Leaf-PdKOR-R3 | ecosystem: Host-associated > Plants > Phyllosphere > Phylloplane/Leaf | place: USA... | reverse complement strand
ATGGAGATTTATTTTGGAGAACAAGAGTAGGCATATGATTAATAAGATATTGTCGATGATTCAAAATCATAGTTCCAAAACTGTAATGGTGCACTACATTGGCCTAAGATAGTGTGGCCGGTTCCGAAAATGTGTCGATAGTGACGCTCAACGGTGCCATTTTGTTCATGAGTATGAGGATAGATTAGCCAGTGATGAATACCAATAGTCTGAAAAAATTGATTTAACTTATGATATTCACCACCCCAATCAATTTGAACAGATTTAATCTTACGTGAAAACTGACGTTCAACAAGTGTTTGAAAACGATGAAAAATGGAAAACACATTAGATTTGACAACAAGAGGGTAATATCATATATGTTTGGTATGCGCATCAATAAATATAACAAAGTAATGAAAACTATCAGAATAAAACATAGGGGTAGGACCCCAAACATCACAAAATACTAAATTAAGTGAGGCAATAATTTTGTGACTCGTATGTCGCAACAACAGACGCGATGACTTGCCTAATGGACAAGCTTGACACTAAATAAAAGAACACCTAGAAGTACATACTATTTTATTTTTGGAAACTAACAAATTTAAAATATGAGGGGTAGGATGACCTAAACAACGATGCCACAAATCAACAGTCGCGGAGAGGCAAGGAGAGCAAAAAGCTTGAGGAATTGACGTGGTGGAAGACTCAGATAGGATATAGAGACCATCATTATTCTGACGAGAAAGGAGAACTTCCTTAGTGATGAGATCTTTGACATAAAACACAAAAGTATGCAATTCAAAATAAACATGATTATCACGACATAATTTTTGAATATATAACAATGGTTTGGTAATATGAGGCACACGAAGAATGTTAGATAATGTAAAAGTATGTTTTTGGGAATGTAATGTGGTATGTCAATATGTGATATGTTAACATGCAAATGATCATTACCAAGATAGGTTGTAGAATCGGTCAGAGTTGCAAGATCAAGTGTGATGCGTTGATTTACATCGGTGTTGGGGAACCATATCGCAGCAGAAACGTTCCTAACAGATGAGCAGAGGGCTTCAGAGTATTGCCGCAAAACTGGAGATAATGAGGAGTTGTGTGGCCGAAGCTTGAGCACAATTGGCAATTGACATTCTATTATCTAGATCACTATCCAGCCCCTGTGTTGCGCATGTTCTGCTGCCAATTGTTTGGCCTCCATTCTGTAACAGATTGGAACCTGTTCTGGTGATTGTAGTAGTTGTTGTCGGGACACCAATTGCCATGAGAAAGCCCCCTGTGATGAATGAAATTTAAGCTGAGATGAGACATAGCAAGATGGGCAAAGGGTTGTGGTATTGGCAATAGAGGTAACTACGACAACAAAGGTGAAAACAACAGAGAGGAATTTGCATCTATGGAATGAAGGGAGTTCTTGTGCAGAAATTCATGGGTAAGAAGGTGGTTGTGAATGTCATCATACTACAGTGGTTCTACCTTGGTTATAAGACTCGTTACCAAGTCTTTAAACTCACAATGAAAGCCACAAAACATATATAAATTAAAATCTTCAAGAGATATTGGCTGGCCAACAACAACTAATTTGTCAAATAACAATTGTGTTTGCTGCATGTATATGCTAACTGATGAATCACCTTGCCGAAGATCTTGAAATGAACCATGGAGTTGCATGATGTGAAATTAGACGGAGACACAAGAGCTTTCTCAAGAGTGCGTTAAACGCATTGTGAGGATGACAATATATCACGAGATGCAACACATCCACGGAGAGAGAGATGAGAGTAATGCACTCAAAATAAATTGATTTTCTTGCTTCCAACAAGAAAAGAAGGGCTGATTATCAAAGAAAAACCAGCAGAATCGTCAGAAACATGAGATGGGGGACACAACACTGAGCCATTAACAAAGTGAAAAACACCTTAACCAAGAAGATAGGGCTTCAACTTGGTGGGTGTTAGATAAAGCGATAATAGCTGGAGTTTGTGTTCCTATAATATGAAGAGAAATGGCAAAAACATGTGAGGAGAAGTCATTGATGTGTTCTGCAAGCGAAGGCTATTGTTGCTATGAAAGAACACCACCGGCAGCAACTTGTAGATGGCTGGCCGGCTGTGATACACCACAGGTGTTGAGAGAGAAGTCGGCGGTAGCAACATTAGAATCCATTTAGGAGAGGATGGGTGAAAAGTCGGCTACAAAGGGGAGAGGGGGAGAAGAGTTCTGATGGCAAAAGACTCTGAAACCAAGTTGAGAATAATTAGGAACAAGGTTGTCAATAATGTTTTTTTGACACAACACAAAATATACAATATAAACTCGGATCGTAAACTCAAATTGTAAAATAAAAAATAAAATATTTTAACTAATTATATATTGATAATTTCAATCAAGTAATAAATAATAATATAGCATAATTAAAATAAAAGTAAAATAAACATTGTAAATAATATATACAACTAAAAGATCAAGAAAACAGACCAAGCAAAGCACAAGACAAACAAGCAAAAACCCCCCCGGCCACTTAACAAGAAGAAGCCAGCAAAAATCAATTGAAATCGGTAATGACAAAAAAGAAAAATATAGCTCGAGAACCAGCCAATCACAAAACAAAATTATAATCCAAAACCGCATTTCTTTCCTACCTAGTCATAAACTCCATCAAAATTAAAAATGATAAAGAAATGCTAAGAGATAGTTAAACCTAATCAGAGGGCTATTAAGAGGATCAACTAAATGAGTACGAGGCCCAAAGGCCTTCTTGTCTTTATACTGGTGGCTAAGGTGTGCTCTTCTATGACCAGGTTTCTTGTTCATTTTAGGCATAAAATGGTGATTTTGGAGTTGAATCTCCTAAAAATTAGCACAGAGCTTTCTAGTAGAGACAATAGTGGTAGTGTTAAGAAATTCTTGAATAGGGTTGCTGCTGCTATCATTTAGAGAAGAAGAAAACTCAAGTCTCCAAGTGGGTGATGAAGTAGATAGGCCTCCTCTTTTCCCTACCTGCATTAGCATCCCTCCTTCCAACTCTCTTTTACCCATCAATATTTCTCCTTCTTTCTTTTCACTTTTCCTTTGTCTCGCCACGTCCACACCTTTATCTTTTTTTTCCATGTTTCGCTTCAAGTTCCTAACTTTGGGTTCTTCTCTGTTTCACTCATCTAGCCTGGTCGGTTGTTTTAGTTTAAGTGAAGTTTGGTCTCTGTATGCATGGAATGGAGGTGGAATTGAAAGAGATGCTTAACGATCTTGATTATTTGAAGAAATCACTGTCAAATCCTTCAAACCTTGCTTCTTTAATTCATTAGGTAAAGTTGGTCTGAGTTGACCGAGTTTGATCGAGTTTAACTAAGTTTGATCGAGTTTACTGGTTTTCGAGTTTTTAACCTGATTTTACATGTTATATACATGTTGACTTATAAAATCATATGATTTTACGAGTTAAATCGCGATTTTGACAACCTTGATTAGGAGGCTTAACCTTTGGTTTAGCCAATTTTTTTTCTATTTATATGTGTAGAGCAATATATAATAGTTAAGGTAGAGATTACAACACTAAAGTAGTGCCTATAATATTTCCTATATAGTATACATTTTATAATACATACAAATATAAATGAAACTAGGTTATAAGAACAAATCCAAGATACAACATTTTGAAATAAAAAAACAAAAAATATAAACCCAATTCGAGATGATTGCTTCAAATATGATTTTGTTCTTAGCATGCGAGATAATCCATATTATTCTATAAAAGAGTCTTTGTCATACCTTTTGTTGAAACTTTACTTTAATCAATCATTGCCACTAATAAAATAAATCTTCCAATGAATAAGGTGTGGACCATAAAAGTTCTCACGAGCTAACTATTGTGTTCCAGAATTTTCAAGACACTAGACAATGAAAAATGATGTGACCTATAGTTTTTGACCTAGAAATACAAAATGGATATGTATCTTCATGTATCATGATAATTTTTCTTTTAACAAAAAAAGAATGAGTGCATAGCTAACCATAGTAGAGACTCAGTTTTTGGAGGAGAAACACCCTTCCAAATGACTACATTGTATGTTTTCAAACCCGGGTAAAAAAGTCTGAAGAATAGTAGAGCACAACTTAATTATGTAGTGTCCATTACCATCTAAAGTCAATATTTTTCTATCTTCTTTATATATATATGAAGGTCAATGAGATTAATGGCATTCATCATACTATGAAGGTGATCATTTCTATTGTTTTTAAAGCATCGATTCCATATTAAGTTCCAATGCCAACAACCATTATCCCAAAACCTTATACTATTGATATCACTAAGTTGTTAAGCAGAAATTTTATATAACCCAAGATAGAGTTTAGAAAGCATTTTGTCACTAACCCAAATATCATTCCTAAACCAAGCTCTATTACACTCCTTACTTTAAATTCAAAACTATCTTTCAAAACAAAATAAGATTGATCACCAGAGTGAATGGTATACAAAATATTTGACCAAATAGTAGATAGATGTTTTGAAAACAAAGGCATACCATTCTGAACTCGTGGTTTGTATTTGTTGTTGATGAACTCAATCACTAAATCTATTTTTTAAAAAAGGCTTCGTATTTTGTAGTAACCGATCCTATTCTTAACCTTCCTCTTTCTTTTTCTCGCGCCACCATATCCTGACCTTCTAATGAGAGTAGTTTACCCTTCCAAGTATGAAGTCTCATTCTAATCTTAAAAATGATTGACTTCCATGTAGAAATTATATTCGGATTGGCACCCAATGGTAGCCCTAAGTACATGGTCGGTAAGGAATCAAAATTGTAAAATAAAAGATTTGACAAGCCAACAATGTATAGTTCATCAACATTTATTCCTATTAACAAGCTCTTATGATGATTATTCTTAACCCAGAACACTTACTAAACCACCTCAGAGTCCTTTGAACATCCAATATAACTGTAATATCCTTAAGGAAAAATATCAAAGTAGTATATGCAAGTTGCAAGTGGCTTACCTGAAAAACTTCTTCAATCTCAATACTTAAAAACAAACCACCATTTATTGCTCTAGTGATCAACACAGACAGGCCTTCAACTATCAGATTAAAGGGTAGAGGAGATAATGTATCTCCTTGCCTCAGACCACATATAACTCCAAACTTTGACAATGGAGAGACATTAATCAAGACTAACAGTCTGAATGTGGAGATGCATTAATGAATCCATTTACATGAACAAAATCCACAACCTATATATTCCATTATCTTATCCAAATATTTCAAAAATACTAAGTCAAAAGCTTTATGAAAATCAAGTTTGAAAATAAAAGCACCCTTTTTCTCTTCATAGAGTCAATCACGTCATTAGCAGTCATTACCAAGTCTAACATACATCGGTAAAAAATAAAAGCTAACTTGGATTTACTTATAACCCCATCAATAACTTCTCTGATTCAATTTGCAAGGATCTTAGAAATCATCTTAGACAACCCCTTTATAAAGCTTATAGGTATGTAGTCACTAATGTTTAGGTTCCTTTTTTTTAAAAAAAAATATAAGAAACATAGGAATTGTTTATACTCTCTGGCAACTTTTCATTTCTAAAAACTCTGATACCATATCAAAAATGTCATGTTTAAACTAGTTCCATGATTTTTTTATAAAAATAAAATTAAACCCGTCATGTCCTACTAATTTAGACCTTTTAGAATTGAAAACTGACTTTTGAAGCTCTTCTATAGATACTGGCCTTTTACGCCACCAACAGATTCAACACTCAACTTCTTAAACCTATGCAAACTTATATTTGGCCTGAAGAAATATTTCTGATAAAATAACTTTGAATAGAAAATAGTAGCTTTCTTAAGATTACCAAAAAGCTTTTCCATCCATGGTAACTTTATAGATTAAATTCCTACTCTTTATAATGCTCACTGGCAAATGAAATAATCTAATGTAATGACCTCCCAACTTCATCGAAGATAATTTAGACTTGTATCTTCACAATAACTTCATATTCCTATTTACTTGCCATCTTTTGGCAACAAGTTTGCTCAATATTGATTTATTTTCTTCTAAAAGTCTCCTGAATTTAGCATGGTTTTCTAGTTATTGAATAGAAGTCTACAAGTCCGTTAGAATATTTTCCTGGTTATCAAAAGTTTCTTTATTCCATATCTTTAACTTGGTTTTAGGGCATTGATCTTTTTAAAAACTGTAAATCTACCCAGAAACACATCACCCACCCTCTTTAAAAATTCATTTAACTTGGTAATAAAGTTTGGATCAGAGAACCAACAGTTTAGACCTTTTAAATGTTTCCATCCCTAAAACATCAAGTCCTTATCAAGGCTAATAGGACAATGATTAGATAGCCCATGATAAAAGCGGGGTATTCTAGAAATACTAAATTGAAGTAAGGCGGGGTATTCTTAATGTACCAAATTGAAGTAGACATTTTGTGTGAGCAAACGCTACATCAATCCTACTCATGGATCCTCCTCGAAACCATGTAAATTGATGATGATGTAAAGGGTATTCAATTAATTCATAAACCTGAATAAACTTCTGGAAAGCTTAAGCACCTCACTTATTTAAGTAACCACTAGTTTTGTCATGCATATTGTCACGGGGCGACGTCGAACGGCAAGCTATAGTGCCTCCTAAGAGGTGTTGTTGGTAAAAAAAAAAGGGTTTTGAGTTTAATAATAGAATTATGATGATAACGTTCAGGAGTTGCAATCTAGTGTTATGGTTATTAGAAAACCTATGATCTATGAGAGCCTGGGTAAGGGATTGATTGTGTAAGAGAAAGATGAATCACCCCCAGTGCACCCTACCTTAGGTAAGTTGTATTGTTATTTGATTGTTTTCCCAGGTCACTTTTTTATCCATTGTTCTTGTTTGAGGTTCAAAATAGATCTTCATTTATGAGAAAGTCTTTACCTTATCAGGTTAAATCCTAACTATTCTAAAGTCTGAAATTTAGCATCACATTTATTTTGTACTTTGTATCTTTAATATCTGAAGGTGTATATTACTGTGTAGTTTCACACCCCCGAATATTGAAGTCTACAGTTAAACCCTAACACCTTAAATGTAAAGTGAACAAAATAATTGGTGAAGGAATTTTGATATTATAACCAAACTCTAACAGATAATCATAAACTAGTTACGATATCCATTTTATATTTTAAAACATGAAATGCTTAGGAAACTATTAAGATTTGGCCATATGCATACAAACAAAATATTTTTTGTATTTTTGAAAGAGAAAATCAACTTTAAAATTTTAAGAGTTTTTTTAGAAACGTTTAGGAGAAGACTGGGTATTTTAATACCGAATTTGTATCTTACAGTTTTTTGAAATAACCCTTGGAATGTTTTTGGATTTTTTTTGTTTTTTTATTATATAATATTATATTATTATTATATTAATAAATATAAATTGGGCTGGGCCGAAACGAGTCTAGCCCAACCTAGTTGGGTTGGGCTAATTGGTAGCCCAACAAACCTTCATTCTTTTATTTTATTTTTTTGGTGGGCTAAACCTAGCCCAACCATCTAGGTTTGGCTAAAACGAGTCCAGCTGAACGCAACTTAGTCACTAGCCTAGCCTAGTGACTAAGTTGCATGAACAGTGGAATGTGAATTATAATTCACGCTTTATTGTTTACATTCAGTGAAAATAAAAAAAGGGGAGAAAAAGAAGACAATGGAAGGAGTTGCTGGTTCGGGAAGTCGATGTGAGGCTAGTAGTGGCATCTGTGTAGAAGTCAATGTTATTGCTACTAGAGAAGGAAGAAACTGAAATGGTGGCAACTATCGATCTGCTGGAGCTGCTGTCGTTGTTGTTGCTGCTGCTACTATTGTTGCTATAGAGGAAGAAGAAGAACAAGAAGTCAATGAAGAGGGAGGAGTGTGGTGGCGCTGATAGAGGAATTGGTGGCCAGCATTGGATGCGAGAGGAAGAAGAAACCTTTGACTGGTAGGAAGAAGGAGAAGTTGGCGTGGTGGTTCTTGTCATCAGTGAGGGGGTGGGTTGGCAAAGGAGGTTAAGTTGTGGTGGCTAAAAAGGGATGGTCGGATTGGCCACTTTGAGGCGATGCCACAACCATTGTGCCATCAATCAGCTAGAAAAGATCATACTGGGTTATAGTCAGATGTTAGGCCATTGTTTTCGTGCAACTTTTGTCAAATTTGATGGAGAAATGAGGCATTAAATGCCCTGGAAAAGAGCCCATCTGGAGAAGAAGATTAATAGTCACCAAACGACAGGTCGTTTGGTCCATTTTTTTTACTGTAAAACAACGTTGTTTTTTGAGCTTTAGGGTTTCAATTTAGGAATTTAGCCAAAGTTCAATTTGATCCTCCATCTTTTAATTTTTTTTAATTGCACCCCTAATTGTCCCTAAACATTTAATTTTATGCAATTCTGCCCATGCCGAACTTCAATACCATCCCTGAATTTTAGCGTCCTTTTCATATTAGTCTTTGGTCCTATATTTGTGCAATTTGACCTTCAATTAACTATTAAACTTTTAATTTTCTTCAATTTCACCCTTGATTTCAATCAATTGAGTCCCCATAGTTCGATGTTTTTTGCAAAATGATCATTGGCTGTGAATTTCTTCAATTTAACCCTTAATTGACCCCAAAACTTTGATTTGACTGCAATTTTACCCTTTATTTCAATCAATTGACTTGGTAAAAATAAAATTTGGTCTCCTAAAATTTCAATCTTCATAATTAAACTCAAATTGGGCTCTCAAACTTAATTTTTTCCCAATTAAGCCCCTAATAAAATTAATTTGACCCATTTAAAGTATAATTAAGTCTTTGCATTTAATTAAATCCTTCAATTTGACCCATATTAATTCTTAAACATAATTAAACTTTAATTTAACCTATGATTAAATGAAATTGGCTTATTAAAAATCTAATTATGTCATTAGTCTTAATTTTTATGCAGATTCATTCACTAATCATGTAACTTGAGTTTAAATTTACATTGTCTCTCTAGTTTTGGGTAAAATGGGGTACAATTAGGCTCCCGATTCTATCCAAAAAATACAGCTTGTTTTTTTCTTACTTTTTCCAAAATACCAGTCTTCTTGCTATTATTATTATTTTATTTTTTAATTTTTGTTTAGGAAAGAAAAAAAAAGTGAATTTGGGGAATAACCCAGAAATGGGTTATGACACATATAAAGAGTTTCATTGAAGTCACCTACTAAAAACCATGGAATTGCAAGAAAAGCATATCAAAACTCACAACAAAAGCACATCGAAAATCAGTAAGTTCATACCACAAAGCTTTATTATCTGAAACCATACAAGAACTATACACGCCAATAACAATCCATTCAAAACCTTTTTCTATATGACACCCTATAATACTTATCCATCTATCAGTGTACTATATTTAAGTAATTGAGAAAACTTGTTCATTCCACTTGATTACAATGACTTCTGATCTCTCCAAAGCCTCAATACAAGACCGCTTTATATTCAACTTATCCCACAAACTTCTAACCAGAAATCAAAGCAGATATTCATCTTAGGTTCAAGAAGCAAGAAAATTTTAGTACCATAATTAACAATTGCTTCTCTAATTACCCTATGCTTAGATATAGAGTCCAAACCACAAACATTCCAAAAGAAAATCTTCATCAAAGAATTAGAAAACAAAACCCTAAACCTGAGGATCGAAAGCCAAAAATAATTATTGGTTCCTTTCCCAATACCCTTTCTCTTCCAATATCTCTTGTTCAAACGCATCTGAAATATTTACTGCATATAGTCTATAACTAACTCCCAAAACTGTACCAACTTGCATAATATTCTCAATCTCATTTTCAATAAGAAGTTGACTAATGTACTGACATGACACTAATGCTTGGATTTTGGAGTTCACAGCATGTATATAAGAGCTATAGAGTCACTATGTTGTATGTCTACTATTGTTAGTTAATTCTCAAAACCATATGATGCTTACAACTGTGAGAAAGTGGCTAGAAAACTAAACTTGCTAAATTCATATCTTTTATACCCATGATTTCTGTATTGTTATTGATAAGCCTATTTTTAACGGGCCTAAGAAACCTTTATGAACCTTCTTCCTTGAGCACGTCCAAGGGAATGAGCATACCTAAAGTGGGGGCTTAGCAATGTGCCAAGCCCAACCATGCAGGGGCTTACCAGCGTGTCAAGCCCAACCACACAGGGGTTTGGCAGCGTGCCAAACCCTGGGCATGTTGCTAGACCCAGATGCAATTAGGCTTGGCAATGTGCCAAGCCTAACCGCGCAGGGGTTTGGCAGCGTGCCAAACCCTGGGCACGTTGCCAGACCCAGATGCGCTTAGGCTTAGCAATGTGCCAAGCCCTGGGAACGTTGGATCTGGTGGTAGCTAAACCCACCGTAATTGAGCTTGACAGTAAACCAAGCCCTGGGAAAGTAGTGCCAGACCCAGTCGCGATTGAACTTGGTAGTGTGCGAAGCCCTAAGCGTGTTAGGCTTGGCAATATGCCAAGGCCCTGACATGCCCATGTAAATGCACATCCTCCTTTGGAACACCCAAAAGAATGATCATCCTTCATTGGCATGCTCAAGAGAATGAGGTAATGTGGGTCTAGCAAACATGCCAGACTAAAGGCAATCAAACTTGGCAGTTAGCCAAGTCCATGATAATGTAGATCTAGCAAACATATCGGACCCAAGATACTTGGACTTGACATTTAACCAAGTCTAAGGTAATGAGGGTATGACAAACATGCCAAACCCAAGGCACCTGGACATGACAATTAGCCAAGTCCAAGGCACTTGGACATGGCAATCAGCCAAATCCATTGCACTTAGACTTGACAGTTAGCTAAGTCCAGGATAACATAGGTTTGGCAAACATACCAAACCCAAAATACCTGGATTTGGCAATTAGCCAAGTTCAAGGTAACGCATGTTCGGCAAACATATCAAACACAAGGTACTTGGACTTGGCAGTTAGCCAAGTCTAAGGTAACGACCATCCTCTCTTAGGTTCACCTAAAGGAATGACCATCTTTCCTTGGCACGCCCAAGGGAATGACCATCTTCCCTTGAACATGCCTAGAGAATGACCATCCTTCCTTGGCACATCTAAAGAAATAAGGTAATGTGGGTCAGGCAAACATGCCAGACCTAAGGCACTTAGACTTGGCAGTTAGCCAAATCAATTGCAGTTATACTTGATAGTTAACTAAGTTCAAGATAACATAGGTCTGACAAACATGTCAAACACAAAGTACTTGGACTTAGCAGTTAACCAAGTCCAAGGGAATGACCATCCTTCCTTAGGCATGCCCAGGGAATGACCATCCTCCATTGGCACGCCCAAGAGAATGAGGTAATGTGAGTCTGACAAACATGTTAAGCCCAAGGAATTTAGACTTGGAAGTCAGCAAAGTCCAAGACAACAGAGGTCTAGCAAACATGTTATACCCAAGGCACTTGAACTTGAAAATTAACCAAGTCCTACGTAACTACTATCCTCTACTGAGCACGCCCAAGGGAACAATCATCCTTCTTTGGCATGCCCAAGGGAATGACCATCCTCCCATGAAAAAGCCTCAAGAAATGACCATCCTCCTTTGGCACGCCCAAAGGAACGAGGTGACGTGGGCGGTTCGTCATCAGCAACATCACGAGAAGTCTACTAAACCTTATCATTTAGAGGAAAGAAAAGTCGTAACAAGGTTTCCGTAGGTGAACCCGCGGAAGGATTATTGTCAAAACCTGCCTAGCAGAACGACCCGCGAACCTGTGGCATGACATGCTGGGCTCGGGGGGCACTTGTCCCTCGCGTCCTCGCGGGCCAAGGAGGGACGCATCTGTGCTCTGCATGGCTCGCAAAAGAACCCCAACGCAAGAAGCGCTAAGGAAATTGAGTACTGGGAGCACGCTCCCGTAGCCTTGGCGTTGGGGGCACACCTTTTTCTAGTGATAATCTAAACGACTCTCGGCAGTGGATATCTCAATTTTCGCATCGATGAAGAACGTAGCGAAATGTGATACTTGGTGTGAATTACAGAATCCCGTGAACCATCGAGTCTTTGAACGCAAGTTGCGCCCGATGCCTCTTGGTTGAGGGCACGTCTGCTTGGGTGTCACGCATCGTTGCCCCCACTCCCCTCGGCTCACGAGGGCGGGGGTAGATACTGGTCTCCTGCGTGCTTCCACTTGTTGTTGGCCTAAAATTAAGTCCTCGACGATGGTCGCCACGACGAGCAGTGGGTGAGAGACCCTCGGACACGATCGTGCGCGCGCCTTTCACCCCCAGGATCTCCTGGACCCTCGGGCATCGACCCAGGTGGTGCATATAGAATGTATGAGATTTCTAGGACCAATTGATTAACTAATTATCCAACCTAGAAGCCCTATTCATAGGCTAGTTGGATTTTTAGGACTTCATTAGTGGCGCCTTATGTGGAAAACTAATAAAAAAGCCATCGGTTTCTTCCTAAAGCATGCTTTTGACTTTTTTAAACCATTTTATGGCTCACAACCATTTCCCACCTGGGTTAAGATGTGGGACAAGTCTTCTCGTTGCTACATACACTCCTGCTTAAATAGAGCTTTAACAACTATTCAATCAAGTCCAACTCCTCACCAAGGCAGTGCTAGCCACTCAAGGTAAGATAAGAAAATTTAGGCTATGCTTTGTCAACTTGATAAATATAGTTGGAGCCTTGAGATCTTGAAAAGCTTTCAACAAGTACAAGTGGAATGTCGGTTCAAACCATAAAACATGTGAAGTATTTCTTACAACTATTCAAGGGAAAGGGAAGAGTCTCCCTCACGTCGGACACTCTACTTAAATAAAAATTTACCATAGCCAATGAGAATAATAATGTAAGTTTTTTTTATATATAAATACTTATTCAAAATGACTATTTTCATTTTCTTCATATGATGCCTAAGAGCCTTTCAATAATACACATTGGAAAAGATGGACTTGGTCTCCCTAATGCTATATGCACCACTCTCTATGGGACTGATTTGGTCTCCCTAGTGCTATATACACCAATCTCTAAGAAATAGATGTAGTCTCCCTGGTCCTATATGTACCTTTCTTTATGGGATGGACTTAGTCTCTCTAGTACTTTATGCATCAATCTTCAAGATATGGACTTGGTCTCCCCAGTCCTATATGCACTGCTCTCCAAGGGATGAACTTGGTCTTCCTAATGCTATATGCACCCCCCCTCTATAGGATGGAAATGGTCTCCCTATTGCTATATGCACCATTATTTATGGGATGAACTTGGTCTTCCCAGTGCTATATACACCACTCTCTAAGGGATGGATTTGGTCTTTCTAGTATAAATAACAACATCATGTAATCACCACTCTTAGTGGAGGGCTCTCATTTTGCAAGCTCCTACTCTCCGAAGAACCTCTGAAGAACCTATAATCACTTAAAAATTTCTAAGCATAGGTTCATTCTTTTTGGGTTCCCACTATCCGCATAGAAATTCTCTAAGTATGGGCTTCACGCTTGATGAGTTTAGAGATACGAGTTCCTCCAAAGTGAGTTGACTTCCTCTGATGGGTTCCCCCCAGCCACTTAGAAATATTTCTAAGTACAGGCTCCCTCCTCATATTTTTCTCTTACCCTTCAGGGAAATTTTTGAAGTATGACTTCCTTTATGCCCCTCAATACGGGCTCTTTGGTATATCACCCGAGGTTTTCACCCTTTTCTCACGCGATGAAAATTCAATGAACTCGTTATATTAATTGAGTATTTTTACAAGTCTTTGCGTATCAATATCACAAAGACTTGAGGAGCTCCTAATAAACCTATTTTTAACGTGTCTAAAAAACCCTTATGACTCTTCCCCTTTGGGAACGCCCAAAAGAATAAGCATGGCCTGAGTAGGGGTTTGGCAGTGTGCCAAACCTAGCCATGCGGGGGCTTGGCAGCGTGCCAAACCCCGGACATGTTATAATGGGATTAGAGTTGAGAAAGAATATGAAAAGAGATGTAGATCCCATTGACTTCAAAAGTTTAGTTGGAAGCTAGCTTGAGGCATTTGACTTGTACTAGACTAGATATATTATATGGAGTTTGGCTAGCTAACAAAAACATGGAGACCCTAAACTAGTCTTATTTGAGTGCATCAAAAAAGGATATTTTGTTATATCAAAGGTATTGTTAATGATGGTATGTTCTAATCATCATCTAAAGGTGGTAGACTTATTGGTTATTTACATAACAAATGAGGAAGAGATTTTGATGAAAGAAAAGGCACAAATGGATTCATATTCTTGGTAGATACATCATTTACATGATCATAAAAAACTAACCTAACATAATGTTGTCATCATATGAAGTTGAGTATATAATTGCTAACTTAGTTGTTTATCATGATAACTAGATTAGAAATATTAAGTACTTATGATTTCCATAAGAAAATCTCATGAAGCTCTACATTGATAATTAATTATCTATTTTCCTAGCAAAGAATCCAATTTTTTATAAGAGAAACAAACATATAGATACACAATAATATTTCATCATAGTGCATGTCAAAAATAGAGAAGTGAAGTTAATCTCTTATAAGACTTATGATCAAATTATAGATATTTTCACGAAGCCTCTCAGACATGATATTTTTGCAAGATTAAAGACAATGCTTATAATGATTAATCCTAAAAATTCAAGTTTAAGGAGGGATGTTGATGAGTAAACTTGACTAATAACATAACACGAGCCTATACTTTCTAGAAGTGGATGGTTGTCATTGTCAAAGAAGAAGGCAACCACTAATTTTAAAGAATGCAATAGCCATTAATAAAGGAGGTTCGATCATAGTTATCAAACCTGGCCCGGGGGTTGACCCAACCAAGGGGTCAAGTCCCGAGTTTTATGGGTCAACTTGGGTCGACCCAAAAAATTAAAAAAATATATATTTAAAATTTTAATATTTCATATGAAAAATTAAGAAAAAAATCATGTGAATATAAGTTATACATGTTATAAATAATGAAATTTAAAAGAATATTTTTTAAAAAATTTATCCCATATTGAAAAAACATAACTTTTTTCTTGTGAACATAAAGTATATATACGAAATGACTTCAAATCCCACATTGAAAAAATAATTTTTCTTGGGAACATAGGAGTATATATATATTAATGGGTTTCAAATTCCACATTAAAAAACATAACTTTTTTCTTATGAATATATATTAAAGGGTTTCAAATCCCACATTGAAAAAACATAACTTTTTTCTTGTGAACATAGAGTACATATACGAAGGGTTTTAAATCCCATATTGAAAAAATAATTTTTTTCTTGGAAACATAGAGTATATATACTAAAGGGTTTCAAATCCCACATTGAAAAAATAAAACACTTTTCTAATATTTATATAGTGAACTTTAAAAAGTGTTAATAACCAATTAAAAAAATTATAGGGGTAAAGGAGAAAAACCAAATTTGAAAAAAAAACATCGGATCTCGCTCGGGTCACGGGTCAACCCGCCAGGTTGACCGGGTTTGGCCGGGTCGTTGTAGCGGCTGGTCTTTTAACAAACCCAGACCGGTCCAGTCACCGGATCGACCCGCTAGGCCAGTCCGGGTTTAATAACTATGGGTTCAATAATAGTTGAAAAATAAAAAGATAATAAAAGGAGTGATGTAGTCAATGATGTTTTTTAGTGTTTTTTTTTTTATAAAAAAAAAATAGGCATCTAGTTTGAGTGAATATATGGAGTGATAAAGAAAATAAAGAGAGTAAAAAAAAAACATTATGAGAGAGTTGCGATGTTGTGTATCGTTTCAAAGAATTCTGAATTTAGTGCTTGTTTGTGTGTATTTATCTCCCATAAAGGTTCACCACTAGTAACCTTAATCTTCTACACCACCTACCAAGTAACTTATTCATGTTTTAATAATCATCATCCTCGTCACATCCTTAAGCAATATCTCCCATCTTGAAATCACAGAATTATTATAATCATCATTATCATCTAAAAACTTTACCTGCCATATTTTAGGGTGGATAACAATTTGGAAAGAATTTCAAAGGTCCATCACTCCGAACATACACCTATAAAATAAGGATAACTCTCTTGTCTAATGTAAATGATCTATTTTTGTCCCTTGTATATTTTATTCCTTTTCCATTGCAATTCTTTATTTCTTATTTGTGTCTAATGGCAATGGATAACTCTCATGTCTCATGAAATTTGAGTTGGGTTTTGCCTTGGTTAACTATGAAGTTAATGACCGGACGCCTATAAAATAAACTAGTGAGAATCCATCATTCTTAGGTGAATATATATCAATTAATAGTCCTAAATATATTTTTCTACTAACCCTGACAAATAATCTTTCTTATCTTTACTGTTGTTGTCACACTTGTAAACACAATTTCATACATAATAAAACATATTAATTGAGAAATTGAAAAGTACATTCAAACGTTGTTATTGCTAACTACAGACTAAAGCAATAATTGAAAGATAGATGCACATGATGATAATTGATCTTGTAACGTGTGATGCTCTTCTAATTTTTCTTTTATTTAGTTATATGACAATAAAAATGGTTTTTCATAAGAAAAATAATAATTTAAATTCTTTAGAAAAAAATAATTATCAGTATAAATTCTCTTTTAGTTATTAATGTATATTTTTTAAGAAAAAATCTATCTTTCTTAGCTACACTGTTTATTGCATGGAAATTGTAAGATATTAAAATCAATAACAAGAAAACAATTTTAAAATAAGTATAGAAAATATATCTCTTTAATCAAATCCTCTTTTCCTTATTAATGAATTCATTTTATTTTATTTTTTGGATAATTATTTTTTCATAAGTATTATTTTTTAAACAAAAATTTATCATAATCTTAAAAGAAATTTTAAAAAGAAAAAATAATAATGTAATCTACTGAAATCAATAACCAGAAAAAAATAATTTAAAATCAGTATAGATGTAAACCTCATGTATAAATTCGGTATAAAATTAGAGAAATGTTTTAAATTGAGTAAAAGAAATAAAATGAATGATGTGTGAATTTTGATAAATGGGACACAAATATATGTATATATGTAAAAGGTAAGAATACAAAAATTTATCAGAAATCATTTCTTGTAAATATTTGATTAAGAAATGTAAACTTGGTACAAAAATTTAATGAATTTTGATATCATTTGTTAAAAATCAGTATTTAAAATATACTGGGACGAGGGAAATAATACCCGATAACTATAAAAGTTACTATTTGAAGGGACATAGTGAGAATTTGATAATGTTTGCCTATAAAAGGCTTGGGGGTAGCCGAGCATAGGGGGATTGAGAGGAGAAAACTCCATCTTTACTTGAAAAATCCTTGAGAAACCTAGAGAAAAACAAGAAAAAGAAAAGAGTGATACTAAAGGATTTAGGCACTAAAATCACTTAGATTTAGAGTGTTCTTGAAAGAAAATTTTTGGGAAAGAGTTAAAGGGAAGGGGCGGCAACAACAAACAAGAAAGAAGAGGTGGAAATCCTTGATTTCTTAGCAGTTGGAACCTAGATTACTCCTTGATAACATGTCACAACATCCATTTAATAAGTTCTTACAATATTTGTTAAGTTTCCATTGATTTTTCATTAAATTGAGGTTAGGGTTCATGTTAAATTTTAAGGGAAATAAGAAATGAAATTAAATTAATGTATGTGACATGTAATATTATTAAAATGAGTTGAAATATCAAGTAATTTTGAAAGGAAATTAGTGGTTCCTTTCTAGGTGTGTGGCCAGCCATTGATGTAACAAGAGGAAGGGTGTTTTATTTGAATCCTTAGCTTAATGATATGTGTTTATATGAATTAAATTGATGAGAGTGCATGAAGGAATAATAATGAAGGTGTTAGAGAAGATTGAAAAGAGTGTTAATTGATAAGTAAATAAATTTGGGAGAACTGTCTACAATTATGATAAGTTGTAAAATGATGATAAATTAGGTAAACTAGTTCTTAGAATGTGTCTTCGGCAATATTATAGTATATAACTTGGAAATGAATTGATTTTGAAAGAGGATAAGTTAACATAGTAGTGTGTGTATGTTATGGAATTTGTTGATGAAACTGAACAGTTTCATCTCTTGATCTTCTAGAGGGAATTCAAGCATGAAAATAGGGGAATTTGGACTAGGTCTCTCATACAAATGGTAGCCTTGGATGTCAGATATCTAAGAAAGTTGACCTTGATTAATTTGGAGTTTTAGAACTCCAGCTATGAGCTAATAACTGAGAAGGGATCAAAACAGACCATACTAGATAGTTGGTTATCTTCTCGATAACGGGTAATTTTGAGGGCTTTAGAAGAAGAATGGGGTTCTTCTCCCTTCAGTAGACTTATAGCCCTATGTCTTAGTTTTTCAAGGGATTAAGTCATGCCTTAAACCGAACCCTATAATGTTAGTTATGGATAAAACACAAAACAATGTTTGAAAAAGGGATTACCCTGATTATGATGTTGGTCTGCATTCTTAGTTAAGAATCTAAGGAAAAGGATTTAATAGGAACATGAGATGTAAATTTAAGAAAAAAAAGGTAATAATGAATGAGATGATTAAAGAGAAATTTGTATAGATTTTAGATTTATAAGAAATAAATGCTTATAAGTAATGACGTGGTGTATTTATTAATGCAGGGGAAGCCACAAGACCTAGACAGTGGCTCAGGACTACCATAAAAGCTTTTATAGGAGGTAGGTGCCTAACACTTATGCTTTTAATTTTTTGTTATTTTAAATTGTTTGGCATGTTAGTGCTTTGAACTTAGTAGTCCATATATATGGTGTTAATAAGAAAAATAAAAAGGGATCGGTATGAATGGTAGGTTGCGATGTCATTGATTAGCTATCCGGGTTTGGATAGCTAATGGTATCAATGGTGTTCCATTGATACCGACATTTCAAATGACATTGATTAGTTTTCTGGGTTTGGATAGCTAATTGTATCAATGGGATTTTATTAGTGTCGGCATTCCTTAAATTGATTAGTTGATCCTGGGTAATTGGGTGACTAATGATGTTAGTAAAGATTATTAACATTGGCATGGTCACTCCCAGTTAAGGGGAAAAGATAAGTTAATTAACTATTCCAGATCGAAAATAGTTAATGATATCAACGAATCGCATTGGTATCGGCAACCATTTATGGTGTGATTAGCTACTCCGAGTAAGGAGGCTAATGATGTTAAAGCTTTTTGACATCGGCAACTTTAATGGTAAACCAGATGTGGATAAGAATTGATTAACTATTCCGGGGTAGGAATAATTAATGATATCAATCGGTTGTATTGATATCAACACTTGAATGAAATTGATTAGTCTAACTAGGTATTAGTAGACTAATGATATTCATTAGTGTCGGCCATTACCTTCTGAAGAATGGGAGAGAAAGTATTGATTAGTTATTTCAAGATGAATATCTTGGTATCAAGTGATAATTGATTCATAAGAAAATGGTTTTCAAAACTGTTAAGTTGAGATTTTCAAGATGAAATCATTCTCGGCAAATGGATTAGGATATTAGATGGATATTGGTAATAGATAAAAAATGTATGTTGTAAAAGAGATCTATGCCTAATTTTATGTATCAAAGAAATACCATGGAAATTATTACATATCATCGTTATTGTTTGTTACTACCTTTTTATTTATATGTACATATTAATTTTTGTTTTCAAGTCCATCGGAGTCACGTCAAAAGTGATATTAGTTTAGTCACCTTTTGCTTTTGGACATGTAATTATTTTGTAAATTAAGAGACTTATCTCCTAAAATTTAAAATGTAAAATTAACCCGTAAATTTGGATATATGACTTTAATGTAATGTATGTAATTCTAAGTACCTATTTGAAGAATGAGCCAGCGCCCCTAGCCAACATGAAAACTCAAGCATTTAAGCTTGGAAACCTAGGACCATGTCATCTACCTAAATTTTTTTAATTAGATGCATGATGCATCACCTACCTAGACAGACGATGTATCATTCATTTACCATCTTCTCTTGTCATCAAAGATGGCTTCAATGACTAAAAAATTAGGGTCCAAGTTTTTAGACTGTGAAAAAACCCATGTTCCAACTATTTTTTCACCAAAAAAAATAGTTTAAAAGAATTCATGAACCCTATAACCCCTATTTTTAACAACCAAACACATTGTAATTGATCTAAAAACTCAAAATCAAATCAAATAAAAAAATTATAATTTGCAATATATTTTTTCCTGCATCATTTAAAGTGGAACCCATCTCCATTGAGTTTTTCTCTTAAAGACAAATCCATAACCATCAAAATCAAAGTTGGTGACTAAAATCTGGCCACCCAACAACTCTCTTTTCAAAACTTTTTTGGTAACTTTTCTCTTCTCTTTCAAAATCTAGGGAATGAAACTAAAAAAAAAAAAATCATCCTTAGGAACTCAATAAAAAATCTAAGAATAAAAGGGACCAAATGTTAAAAATACAAAAATTGAAGGACTAAAATGTAGATTTATAGGCTTATATATGTATGGGGAAAAGGCTACCAAATTTTTTCAATATCAATTTGATCAATATTGTTCCTTTAATTATTTTTTTTTAGAATTACTAAAAATCCTCTATGTAAAATTAATCTAACATTTAATCCCAAAATAATATCCAAAATCTTAGAGACGATATAATATGTAATCTAAAAAGTAATATATTTAAGGACAATAACAAAAGAACTTTTGGAAACTAAATTGAAAGAAAATAAAGTTGAATGATTAAATTAAGTGAAGTCAATATAAGATTTGAGAATGCTAAAAAAGAAACTTGCATAACAAATTGTGCCATGAATAATAAAATATAAGATAACAAATAATTTAGGACAATCATGATTTGTTGTGCCCTTTAAATTTATTTATGTTGTAGTTTGTGACTCATAAAAAAATATTGGAGTTGAGCAAAGGGATCAAAGTGTGTTAAGCGAAGCGGAACAAAATGAATATGGCATGTTTCTTGAATATAAGGCTTGCTAAAAACTTCTGGGAAGAAGCAGTGAATATGGAATGTTTCTTGATTAATACATCACCTAGGACAGCACTAGATAGGAAAGTAACATTAGGAAAGTAACATAAGAGGTATAGATAGGTAGTCTAGTAGACTACTCTGGTTTGAGAGTGTTTGGATGTTTAACCTATGTGCATGTTTCTAGTGATAAGAGGTCAAGATTGGATGCGAAATACAGACAATGTATCTTTCTATGGTATCAGAAAGGGGTTAAAGGTTTTAAGCTCTAAGATTCGAAGGCAAACAAGGTGGTGATCAGTAGAGATGTGAATTTTTATGAGAAAACCATGTTGCAGCACACTTAGGAAGAAAATAAACAAGTGCCAGAAAATTACAGTTACAATGACCATAAGGTGAGGGTGGAGCTAGATACTCATATTAAGGAAGAAACCATTGAGAATTCAGGGAGTTCTAGCTCTAAAGATCAACAACATCAGTATAGCTTTAGGTAGGCCTAGACGTACTATTAGACACCTATTTGGTGTAGATGGGTGTTATGCAAGAAGAAATAGAGTCTCTGCATAAGAACTAGACATGAAAGTTGGATGAATTTCTAAAGGAGAAGAGAGTTATAGGATGCAAATGGGTGTTTAAGAAGAAAAAAATAATATTAGAAAAAGAGGGTGAGAAGTTCAAGGCTCGTCTAATAGCAAATGGTTACTCATAAAAGAAAGGGGTTTACTATGATTAGATATTCCTCCTATAGTCAGACATACCTCCATTAGGGTAGAGTCAAGTTTGGTAGCACATCTTAATATGCAGTTAAAGCAAATGGATGTCAATATCTCTTTTCTCCATGGAAATTTGGAGGAGTAAATTTACATGGTATAACCAGAAAGGTTTAGTCAACCTGGACAGGAACACTTGGTTTGTAAATTGAGGAAATCACTTTATAGACCGAATCAGTCTCCAAGGCAGTAGTATAAATGATTTGACTCCTACATGATCAAGATTGGATACAAAAGATGTGAGTATAACTATTGTGTTTATGTAAGAGCCTTGATGATGATTCTTTTATTTTATTTTTGTTACTTTATGTGGATGATATATTCATTCCTGTAAAAAGTATAAGTGAGGTCATCAAATTGAAGTCTTTGTTGAGTAGAGAATTTTGACATAAAAGATTTGGGTATTGATAAGAAGATTCTTATGATGGAGATTTGCAAAGATAGAACTACCAGGAGATTATGGTTATCTCAACATATCGATGTTGAGAAAGTGTTAGAAAGGTTAAGCATGAATAATGCAAAACCAGTGAGTACACCTTTAGTGAATCATTTCAAATCATCTATTATATAGTGTCCAAAGAAAGATGATGAAGTGAAAGACATGTCAAAGGTCCCTTATGCTAATGTAGTGGGGGTGTTTAATTTATGCTATGGTTTATACAAAAGAAGATTTGGCACACGTAGTTAGTGTGGTAAGCAAGTTTCTATCAAATTTAAAACGACAACATTAGGATGCAGTCAAGTGAGTCCTTAGATACTTTAGGGGTACTACAGACTAAGGTATCATGTTTAGCAAACAATAGGGTAATCATTTAATTGTGAGATATGTGGATGAAGACTATGGAGGGAACTTGGATGATTGAAGGTCTATCACAAGATATGTATTTACTCTAGAAGGGAGGATGTTTGTTAGAAGTCTATGGTTTAGTCTCTAGTTACACCATCTACTACTGAGTCAAAATATATGGCAATAGCTAAGGTTGCTAAAAAAAGCCCTGTGTCTTACAAGTTTGGTAAAAAAAGATAGGTATTCAGCAAGGCGGAGTTCAAATTCATTGTGATAGTTAAAATGTCATTTCTTGGCAAAGAACCAAGTGTATCATGCAAGAACCAAGCACATAGATGTGAGGTTTCACAGGATTAGAGAATCGGTTTCTTCTGATGAATTGTTGCTTGAGAAAGCTCACATTTCTTATAATGCAGTAAACATGTTGATAGGCTTGTTACCATATATAAGTTCAAGCATTATTTGAACTTGATTAATGTCTCCAGATGCTAGATGAGAGACATCCCAACCTATTATCCCAGGTGGTGTTTTTCCTACTTTTCTCCTAAAGGATGGATATTCGCCAAGGTGAAAATTGTTGTAATTTATAGCTCATAGGCAGATGCTGGAGTGGAGCGGAGCGTACCAAGTGGAGTGGAGTGACTAGGTACCTTTAGCAGTTTAGGGTCACTACTAGAATGTTTAGATTTACCAACTGATTAGTACTTAAAAGTGCATTATCACTAACTTAAAGTATCATTAAATTCCCTAACTTAAGCATGTTTTATAATAACAAGTCTGATAATATAAGATAGCTTTAATTTATGGTAATTGCTCATTTTAAATAGAGGCTTATCACATAAATCAAAGGATTGATTGATGAGTTCAACTACTGAAATTGAGAAGACAGAGATCGGGTTAAGCTTAGAAAAGAGATGTTGGTTCAGTCCTAACTAGAACACTGTTCAGTCATTGGGTCATATCTGGAGCTATAGATCTTGTATTTCAATTTGGTTTATATGGCTAAAAAGCTAAGACATAGGCCTAAAACATTCATACGGAGTCCAAGACTCAATTCTGCTGTTTGGAAGTCCAAATCTTAGCAACAACGGAGAAGTCGGAATTTGTCCTGCAGCCCAAACACTGTTCAGTGTTCAGCCCATTTTATGTTATTATCTATTTCTTTATTTGTAGTTTATACAGTTAACCTTTCTTTGGTTTGACCCTGGTTTTGCCGGTTTATTTATTATTTCGACACTCTTACACTTGAGAGAAGACATCAACTCTTTGGTCATGTCAAGTTTTTGGCGCCGTTGCCGAGGAGGTAAATTCTTGTATAAATTATAATATTTATTTTATTTTCTCTTTTCACTTTTCTTGTATCTAACTTTGTTTCTTTTTGTTTTGTTTTGCTCTTCCTTTTATTCTCTTCCTACACGTGCATAAGAGTTTGGTCACGAACATTAAGTGGTAGACTTTGTAGGGTATCCTCGTCATTTTAAAAAAATATGGCCGAAGAAGATAATCAATCGCTTCATAATGAGAATAATTGTGTGAGAACACTTAGAGATCACATGAATCCCATAAGAACAAGTGCACCCTTATGTATAGTTTTTCCTTCTGATGCATCTCATTTTAATTTTAAGCCAGACATTATTCAACTTTTACCTTCTTTTCATGGCTTAAATCTAGAAAATTCATACTTGCATTTAAGAGAATTTGAGGAGGTTTGTAATACCTATAATGACTTAAATTGTAGCATGAACACCATCAGATTAAAGCTTTTTCCTTTTTCATTAAAAGAGAAAGCTAAAACATGGCTATAAAATTTGAGACCGGGATCCATTCGTGCTTGGGATGAAATGCAACAACAATTTTTAAAGAAGTTTTTTTCCATCTCACAGAACAAACTCTTTCAAAAGACAAATCATCACTTTCACTCAAAAACCAGGAGAAACATTTTACCAATGTTGGGATAGATATCGAGAGTTGTTTAATACTTGCCTTCATCATGGTTTTGAAACATGGAAATTGGTTTCATATTTTTATGAAAGGTTAACACCTAGAGATAGGCAAATGGTTGAATTGATGTGCAATGGAACTTTTGAAGATAAAGACCTTGATGAAGCAATAGAGTACCTAGACTCGTTAGCTGAAAATGCTCAAAATTAGGACACTACATGTACTTATGAGGCACCGGGTAAAAATTAACCTCATACATCTAGTGGAGGTATGTATAACCTTAGGGAAGATCATGACTTCCAAGCCAAATTTGCATCTTTAGCTAGAAACGTCGAGGCACTAGAATTAAAAAAAAGTGGTCAACTAAAATCTGTTCAAGACATTGTGTGTCAAATCTGTGAAACCATTGAACACTCAACCAATGACTGTCCAACTTTGCCTTTTTTTAGGGAATGCCTCCATGAACAAGCCCATGTTTTAAACAGTTTCAAAAGGCCCAATCATAACTCATACTCGCAAACATACAACCCTGGTTGGAGAAATCACCCAAATTTTAGTTGAAAGAGTGATGCTTAAACTTTACAGCCACCGTTTCAAGCATACCATAATTTCCAAAATTCTAATGGATATGCACCTCCTTATGCTCCACCTCCTAGAAGAAATCTTGAGGAAACATTGCATGCATTCATTGAAAAGCAAGAGACAATCAACACTTAACTTGCTCAAAGCATGACAGATTTTAAAGATACTCTTGCAAAGTTCACATCTGCTCTCAGTTTTCAGGAGAAAAGTAAGTTTTCATCTCAACTACATCAAAGGGGCAATACAATGCAAATGCAAGTAATTCTGGAAACCAACATATGGATCAAGTTAAATCAGTCATCAGTCTTTGTAGTGGTAAGGTTATTGAAAAACTCACTCTTGAACCTTGTGAGAAAGATGATGAGTTAATTTCTGAGGGTAAGGAAGGGGTCGGATTTAAACATTGCAAAGAAAAGATTGATTCCCCACCAGCACTTCCATTTCCTCATGCCATGACCAAACAAAGGAAAGTCAATCACAATTCTGAAATCTTTGAAACTTTCAAAAGGATCAATAGACCTTTATTGGATGCTATTAAACAGGTACCTTCTTATGCTAAATTTTTGAAAGATCTGTGCACTGTAAAGAGAAAACTGAAAGTGAAAAAGAAAGCATTTTTAGCCGAACAACTGTTATTCTTCAGAATAATAATGCTTTAAAATATAAAGACCCTGGTTGTCCTATAATTTCATGCTTTATTGGAGAACATAAAATTGAAAAAGCTTTACTTGATCTTGGAGTTAGTGTGAATTTACTTTCATATTTAGTTTTTCAAAGTCTCCATCTAGGTGAGTTAAAACAAACTTTTGTAACTCTTTTACTTGCCGATATATCTGTAAAAGTGCCTAGAGGAATAGTTGAAGATGTGTTAGTACAAGTCGATAAATTCATTTATCCTGTGAATTTTATTGTCTTGGACACACAACCTGTTGAAGCATGTAATTCATTTCCTGTTATTTTAGGATGTCCGTTTCTTGCAGCTTCTAATGCATTAATTAATTATAGAAATGGGCTGATGAAGCTATCATTTGAAAACATGACATTAGAGATGAATATTTTTAATATTTGCAAGCAACCTGGAGAGGATAATGATTTACAAGAAGTAGATCTTATTGAAGAATTAATTTATGATCAAATTGAATCTACTTTAAGTAAAATTAAGTTTGATGAATCTGAAGATTTACAAATGATTTATTCTCAGGAAGAAATCACGGATGAAAAAGGCACCAAAAATGTTGATACGGATCTTTTGTCAACATTGACAATAGATTCGACATCCAACATCACACCAATAGATGATTACTTTCCTGATGAATCGTTACTTTCTCTTAGTTCAATGCCTTGGTTTGCTAAAAATATCAATTTTCTTACTTCAGGATTTTTGTCAGCTCACTGAAGTACCGAAAACAAAGGAAAGTTTTTGAACGAGGTGAAGAATTTTTTTTGAGATGACCCTTACTTATTCAAATATTATCCTGATCAAATATTTCAAAGATGCATTTCGGACAATGAGGTAAGTAGTGTCATTAAACGTTGTCATTCTGAGACATGTGGAAGTCATTTCTCGTCAAAAAAGACAACTGTAAAAATCTTAAAAAATAGATTTTACTAACCCACCATGTTCAAAGACACATATATGTTCTGTAAAGCTTGTGAAAATTATCAAAAGTCAGGATTTCTTTCAAAACATAAGGAATCTTTAGATAATCTTCTATTGACTTTTGAGACGTATCCTGGTGGAGATGTGCATTGTGCAATTCATGACTTATAACCCAATTTTCATAAAGAACGTGCACGACATAGTCTTGGAAATCTGACTAAAAAAAACCATGTTTGCCATTTTTTAAGAAAACTGGATGGGAAGCTTATCCCCGATCTATAGAGAGCGTTTAAGCCATTCTTGGACGTAAAACCAAGGGAAGATGTGAGCCATAATCATAACTACCTGTACATACACATACTTTTTCAAAATAAATAAATAAAGAGATAGAGAGTGAGTGAGACTCCAACTGGCCTCCATATAGGTGGTATGATTGCATTTTCAATTTCTCATCTATAAAATCTTCTCTTCCTTCCCTTCATTTCTACTCAACCCATACATTTAACAGATATAGAAATGTATAGAAATGGCAGGTTCCTCAAGTCATCATATAAGAAATATTTGTGTTTTCGGTGAATCCAGTCCTAGGAAAGAAAAAGAGTTTTTAGAATCATCAAATCATCTTGATCAGGTACTAGCTGCGAGAAAGATTCATTTAGTGTATGGGGGAGGCAACCTTAGGTTAATGGGAGGGGTGTCAATAGCTGTATTTTTAGGAGGCAGTCAAGTTTTGGGGGTTGTCCTCAAAGCTTTAGCAAAAGGGGACATCATTAGAAAAACAATTAGAAAAAAACTACAGGTCTCCACAATGTTTGAACGATTGAATACAATGTTTAACCATGCTAACGCCTTCATTGCTTTACTAGGTGCTCTGGGCACATTGGAAGAGATCTTTCATATTTTCTCTTGGACCCAACTGCACATTCACCATAAACATATAGGTCTGTTAAATGTTAATGGTTTTTATGATAATTTGTTGTCTTTTCTTGATCATGCTATGGAACAGGAATTTATAACATTTTTGGCACGACAAATCATAATCTCTGCTGTTATTGCTGAACAATTAATTGACCAACTACACTTTTTCATCCCTGTACTTGATCCCTCCATGAGTCGCATAAATTGGTCATTTATAGAAAGCCATAAAAATCTTAGAATGGATTTGAGCCTTCGTTTGTGAAACCTTGTGTCTTTTGGTTTTATTAATAGCATTTTATTTTGTTTTGTTATTTCTTATATTTGTTTAAGTGTGTTTCAGGTTTGTCAATGCTCGCTGTTTCAGGTGATGTCTTCTATACTCTATCTTTCTACCTTAGGATATTGAGGACCATGTTTCGTTTTGGATGAGGGGGAGGGTAGTAGTTGACAAAAAAAAAACTAACCAACTAATTGCTTTTTTTTTAATAAAACCATTTGCAAAACTGTTGTTACTAGGATGGTAGAGTAAAGGAGTTCTTTTGTTAAAGTGACTCTTGAGATGCATCTTAGTAAACATTCTTATCAAGGTCTATCAGAATACTTCTTGAAATATTCAGGTTTGCAAACTCTCGCATTGTTATCAATTGATTCTACTCATATACTCATTTAACAAGTATTCTTAAACCTTCATTTTCACACACACACTTTAACATATAATTGTGGGCTGCACATTGGGTTATTGCATTATTTATGTTCTTTTGTAAAAGGTAACGACTAAAAGAAAGGGATTGTATATAATTTGCAAAAAAAAAAATGATGATAATAAAAACATAAATAAGTTTGGTTTCGTAGCCTCCCTAACCCAAGCAATTAAGCCCGAAGGGGTGTTTTAACACCTAATACCCTAAGTTCAACTGACTTGGGAGTTATTAGCCCAAAGCTTGTTACATGGTTTAAGGAGAAAAGCTTAAGGGAATCAAACATTGCACTATCTACGTATCACTATCTACAACCCGAGTTCCTAAGCTCATAGGGGTGTCTCAACACCTAATGCCCTAAGACCAATTGGTTTAGGAGTCATTAGCCTAAAGCTCGTTACATGGGTTAAAGATGCATTGTGTTTATAGTTATATTTATATATATTTAAAAAAATAGAAAAAAAGATAATAATCCCAACTGTGAACATGAGAACAAAATTTTGTTTTCATCCAAGTAAAGCCCCATAACTATGTGTTGATATATTGAGCATAAAAGAAAGGTTTATTAATATCTTGGTAAAGAGGTATTGAGCAGATATATAAATTTAATGAAAGTTTGTTTATCTGGATAGATTAATGGCGGTTGAATGATGAATGTCTTGCTTTGTGGAACTTGCAAATTGTTTTTCTATTTTAACGCATTGATTACTAGGGACTAGTAATAAGCTGGTTGGGGGGTGTGATTAGTACTTAAAAGTGCATTCTTACTAAGGTTTTATATCATCATATTGCACTTAAAGAATCATTAAATTCCCTAACTTAAACATGTGTTATAATAACAAGTCTGATAATATAAGATAGCTTTAATTTATGGTAAATGCTCATTTTAAATACAAGCCTATCACATAAATCAAAGGATTGATTGATGAGTTCAACTACTGAAATTGAGAAGACAAAGAGATCGGGTTAAGTTTAGAAAAAAGATGTTGGTTCAGTCCAAACCGGAACACTGTTAAGTCATTGGGTCATATCTAGAGTTGTAGATTTGGATTTCTATTTGGTTTATATGGCTACAAAGCTAAGACATAAGCCTAAAACATTTATGGGAGTCCAAGACTCAATTCTGCTGTTTGGGAGTCCAAATCTTAGCAACAACAAAGAAGTCAGAATCTGTCCTACATCCCAGACATTGTTTAGTGTTCAGCCAATATCTCGAGTTCTAGAAGTTCAAATGCACCAATTCTTTTTTTGTTGGAAAGATGAGATAATTTTCTAGAACTTTCATGGGGACAATCTATTCAAATTCTGACGTTAGCAATGACGTTTTGTTCAGAAAAAAAAGATAAGGATTATCACCAAGTCAAGATATAGTCACTCACTCAACAATTAGTCATCAAATCAATAGTTCTGAATTTTTTCCTATAAAATGAAGCATTTGCCATGCATTTAGGCATCTTGGTTTTTAGATCAGGATCATGTTTTTGCTCTCTCTTTATATTTTTGTAATGCTTAAGTTTTATTTATATTAATCTCTTATTTGTGCTTTTCATTTCCTTTTCTTTACTTAGTTAACTTATATCTTATTTATGTTCATATCTTGTTTATTTATGTTTCTCTCTTTCATTATGTTTAGCTAAGTTTATTATGTCAAGGTGAAAAGGTTACATTAATGGTGTAAGAATAAATATAGTATAAACTCAACATGGACTTTAATGTTTGATACTAATATGTTTTGTATTTGTTATCTTGTTCACTTTTAATACTTTGTTTGTTAAATGGTTAATCTAGATTTATGTTATATAACCCTTAGTATAACAAATACTTGGCACTTTCATAGCTCAACCGTATGGTATAACCGACACATGTGCTATGAAATGAACTTGATTTGTTGTTAAAATAAGTTATAATCATGAATACCTGACAACGTTTATAAGTATTAGCATTATTCGAATAAGATAACTAATGTAATTATGTTAACAATTTTATAATCCGATTGGAACCTCCTTTATATGTGGTTTCCAGTTGAGTAATAAAAAGAGATTATACTATATTTATTCGAAATACCATTAGTGGATTCTCTAACCTTGATAATTATTTTATCATTGTTTAATCTTTATATCAATATCACATCTCAAAACTCTCTCCAACTCTTTTTCTGTTATTATCTATTTCTTTATTTGTAGTTTATACAATTAACCTCCCAGTGGTTCGACCCGGTCTTGCCGGGTTATTTATTACTTTGACACTTCTACATTTGGGAGAAGACATCAATCTTTTGGTCGTGTCACCAACAGAATTTTCTGTCAATATTTATACTCATAGTCTGTCAGTACGAATTTTCCTTACAGGCTCACAGACAAAAATAATCCATCAAAAAAACTCTCATTGGTGATTTGTGGTTTACCGGTAATAATTTTAAAGATGGATTTACTAACGGAAAATGCGCTCCAAAAAAAATTGCCTGCTTCATTTCTTTGGTATTTCCATCAATGAATATAACATATCACCGACAGAAAAACCATATATCATTATGTCGGTGATTTTTTTATTGATATTTTCTTTGGTGAATTTGATAATTAACTATCATATAGACCATGTGTTATTTCATCGGTGAGTAAATAATGGAAATACCGTTTGCAGTAATTCTCTTACAACTCCTTGGAATATGCCAACAGACTTAGGCCATTAGTAACCCCGTTAGTAATAATTTAAATTTTTTTAAAAAAATATATATTAAATAGAAATAGAAAATCAATGGCATTTGCAATAATTCTTTTCCAACTCTTTGGAATATACCGACGGACTAAGTTCATCAGTAACACCGTCAATAATAATTTAAAAATATATTTTTTTTAAATCTATTAAATAGAAATAGAAAATAATTAAAATAAATTAAATTAATATAAAAATCAAATACTTATTACAAACTTAAACATTTATAAGTTAAAAAACAATTAATTTAGAATAGAGACGCTGCAGGTCTTCACCGAGACCTTGGGGTGAATAAAAAGGAGAACATGTACCACCCATTTGTGATCTCATCTTCATTACCAATTAGTGGAGTTCAAACGTCTCACCACTAAGTCGTTCATAATTAGTAGCAAGATGGGTTATTCAAGTTTGAACTCGCTGGTCTAAAATCACCTCAAACTATGAAGTTTGAATGATTAGAATTGATTGAGACCATCTAACAATTGAATCATTGTGAGTCATCCGCAAGTCATCGGTCGTAGTGTTAGAAAGATCATACACCCGATTTCTAATACCGTTTCCACTAATATTTTTCGTATTAGATAGTGCATGATTAGTAAAACCCTAAACCCTATTACAATAATTCATCCTATGCAACCCTTCGGATGAATCTCGATACATCCATGAACGATCATCCATTATTTATGTCAAACTTATATAGAATATTGATCACAACGTGTATTGATTAATAACATAAACTAAATAAATAATTCAACATTGGTTTAACTCAAACTTATTCAAACTATTTTAATATACAACTAATTCATTATCAATTATCTACATAATTTCAAATTACTATATATTTACCAAAAATTTCAACTCAATAATAAAATTGATAAAATATAAAATAGACCCGTAAAATAAATCATTATTTATTTCATCACAAAACATCTAAGTCAAAAATCAAAAATAAATTTCATCAATTTACAAAAAAAAAATTACAAAAATCTTAAACAACCCCTAACATGTACAAATCATACATTCATACAACAATTTTTTTTGAGAAAAAGTTATAAAATAAGTAAACACACAAACAAAATATATATACTATAAAAATACACAATAAAAATTAACCTTTTAAAATTGAGTTAAAAAAATTGAGTAGTTTTGCCTACTTGAAGTGGGGAATCCTTAATAAAATTTAAATCAGAACAGAGATGCTGACAAACTAAGTGTTGAGGTGATTGAATTTGTAGTAGAAGGTTGATTTGTAATAAAATTAGGGAGGGGGGCGGTGTCGTTTGTTGCAAAGAAAAATAAAGGAAGAAAAAGAAATGGGAGAGGAAGAGAGGAGGGTTACTCGTCATCATAAATTAAATATTACAAATGGATTTACCGATGGATATAAATTCATCAGTAATTTTCTCTGTAAAAATGACACGCCATCATACTTTTGTTTTTTTCATATCTTCTTTTCCCACTGTAATTCTCTTCGTATATACCGATAGAATATTTTCGTCGGTGTGTATTGATGGATATTGCAATGGCATATTTAGTCGAAAAAATTTACCGTAATCTGCCGATGGAAATATTTTATCGGTACTAAGTTTGTTTGTATTTGTTAATTTTCTAGTAGTGGGTCTACTATATATACATAAAATATAACCCTATTTTAATATAGTAAAAATAAAAACTCGTTTTTATACATATAAATACATTGTAAAATTATATTAAAATTTGTAGTCTTTCTATTTTTTCTATTTTAATATTCATCAATAATAAAAGTACGTTTTTCACAACAATTTGTTAATGTTAATGTTTGTTAGTGGCTTTGCCTGGGTACTTTTTCCTGCCAACTCAAATTGGATATGGCATAATTTTCATTGATCG
>Ga0325414_1000459_pt1 | contig 32943 bp, 27 predicted proteins | sample PopdelMetagenome_8_FD_206183 | JGI IMG/M metagenome (GOLD analysis project Ga0325414, IMG submission 206183) | Populus deltoides microbial communities from Bellville, Georgia, United States - Leaf-PdKOR-R3 | ecosystem: Host-associated > Plants > Phyllosphere > Phylloplane/Leaf | place: USA... | reverse complement strand
GTTTTTGTGGTTATTTGCCTTAAATTCCTTTCCTTTTTTACCCTATTGAGATTTTTGCTTGTTTGAAAAGGAAGAACAGAGAAAAAAAAGGAGGGGTGTTGTTTCTCTTTTATCTTGGTTATGGCCCCTGCAGGGAAAGTTACTGGTTTTCACAAAGAGGGTAGTGACTGGTATGTTTCTTCACTATATTTCTTATAATCTCTCAAACCCAGATTTTAATTTTTTTTTGGGAAGGGGGGGGGGGGTTTGAGATTTTACAGTTTTCTTTGTTGGTTGTGTTCGGTCTTAGTTCATTTGTCACCTGTTTTGTTTTAAAGCTGTGATGGTGTGTAGCTGCCAGAATTCTGCATTGAAATTTGAATTATGAGTTCTTTTTCTTTGTTTTAATCATGCCTTCTATTGTAATTCATGGGCTTTTGAAGAAAAAAGAAGTTTTTTTTTAAAAAAAATGATCGTGGTGGTGATGGTTTGGTTGATTTCCAGAGTTAGAGAGGAGTGTCAAGTGTGTGTGTGGTTGCCCGATAATATGATTTCTTGGTGGGTCTGGCAGGTTCTGCAATGCAGGGTTGCCAAATGATATCACTGTTGTTGTGGATGATATAAAGTTCCATCTTCATAAGGTAGGCTGATATTTACCTTCTTGTAGGGCTTAAGAACACCCGTAACTGATTCATCTTCGTTTCGTTGTTTTGTGAACCCGTCTTTTAATAATTTTGAATTCTTAATATATGTTTTATGTAAAATTGTGGTAGTCTACTCTTTTCCTGCTAGAGTTTTTGACCTAAATATGTTTGATGCTGATCACTTAATTGAACTTACTCTTTTAACTATGAAACTTAATGCTGGTAGATTCCTAGTGCTGAGAGATTTTTTTTCTTGTAATGAAATGCTGCAGTAAATTCAGTTTTATGTGTCGTGTACAATGTGTGTATCGAATCCTTCACCGAAGTCCCATTTCTTTTCACATCTCCTATATACTTGGAGTTTTGATAGTAAATCCTAAAGTTTTCAACTTTTCACATTTTCCGTTGGTTTAAAAACTCTTAAGTGGCCTCTGGGGCGTTCTGTAATGAGTATGGAGTGCATTGAAGTAGTTGTATCTGTAATTTTTTTTTTAATGGAAGATAGTAGACTTAAAATGTATTCCTACAATTAGTCGAGGGAAGAAAAATGGCAGGACTTCTGGGGAACTAGTTTATAAGTCGTCAATCTCTGGCCCTCTCCTAGATGCCTTTCAAATTAACCAGCTGCAGTTAGCATATTTTTGGCCTCTCTTTCTTTGAATTCAGCAAAATTGCTTCTATTATAGGTTGGTCGGTGATCAAGATGTTTAAGGGGTTTTGTTTGACAGAATGGTCTATTCTGTAAGTCGGCAATCATAAGACTAAATATATCACATTCTTTGATGAGTACCACCTAGTGAAGGGTAGGCATTGGCTGATTTCCTGGCCACGCATTCCAGTTCTAGCTCTAAGATTAGAGTAGGGCAAGAAGGAGCACGGTGTTGTTCAATAAGATAACGTATTACACTAGCTTTCTCAATAGTTCCAGCCACTTTGGAGAAGTTCTTGCCGCTCCCCCCTTTGCCTATCTTCCTGCTCTGCCATCATACCTCCTTTACCATGAATTGTTCCTCAGACTTGTGTTGAGAATTGAGAAACCCAAAAATTTGGTCTCAAGTTTGCGAAGTAACATTTTTCCTAACTTCCCTCATTTAGCTCAATTTTGATTTGAAGCTAAATTCTATCTTAGAACCACCTGTGTAGAAAACAGAGACTCAGATTCTTTCAAGAGAAGAGAATATAGCGCAGTGTATCCAGGAGAGTAAATGGCAGATAAGAATATAACATAAAGATGGATACGAGTCGGATGTGCTCTTAGTGTCAAACGTCTCTATCCTCTGCTATTATTAATTTTATTTTTGTCTGGTTATCTTGTTCTTGATATGGACTTGACACATCTGCAGCATGAGGAGATTGTAATTGCTTGCAAGAGTGAGTTCTTATTGTCATCATGATTAGAGTGCTTGGAATGAATTATAGTGTTTGGTCAGGAGTGCAATGCAGTTTTTTGGTATTACTTGATATTGTAAATAGCTTGATCTTAGGATCATTTGCTGTTAGAGGGGCCTTCTTTTTCCTTGAGACCTTACTCCAATATGCTTTATGTTCATGACACAAAATACCTTTCATAAAAATCCCTGACTTGCCACAGGATGGAAACAATGTGGTAGATAATGCTTTAGCCTGTGAACAGAGTGCCTATTGTGGCGCAAAAAAAACTTGGGAGTTTTAGTCTACATCTTTTTAACCATCTGGTTAGATTTTTCTAAAGGAAAAAAAAATCACCATGCCTTGTATGAATTTTAATATCTTATCAAATCATCCAGTGCCATCTATGCTTGATGTGATCATATTGCACTGTATTTCCTATTTGTGCAAAGATTTTCTTAATGTTGAGCTTATGATATTAGTCAAGTTGGATTTTAGAAATATTGGTAACAATAAATTTTTGTCCAGTTTCCACTGGTGTCAAAATGTGGGAAGATAGCACGAATATGTGAAGAATCCTCTGAAAAGGCATTCATCGCAGCATTTGAGGAATTCCCTGGTGGCCCAGACACTTTCTTGATTGCAGTTAAGTTTTGCTATGGATTAAGGGTGGAACTGACACCAAGAAACATAGTGATCGTGTATTGTGCAGCAGACTATCTTCAGATGACAGATGAGTATGGAGAAGATAACTTGCTTTCCAAGTCTGAAAATTTCTTCCACAAGAATGTACTTCACAACTGGAAAGACTGTATATTGGCTCTTCAAAGTTCCAATCCTGTTATTGCAAGGGCTGAAAAGCTCCAGATTATAAGCAAATGTCTGAGTGCTCTATCCATGATGGTATGCACAGATCCTAGTTTGTTTGGATGGCCCATGATGATGTATGGTAGCTTACAGAGCCCTGGTGGAAGCATCCTGTGGAATGGTATAAACACTGGAGCTAGAATCCAAAGCGTAGAATCTGACTGGTGGTTTGAGGACATATCATACCTTAGTGTAGGTTTGTTTGAAAGATTGATAAATACAATGGAAACCAGAGGCATAAGGCCTGAAATTCTTGTGGGTGCAATTATGTATTATGCCAGGAAGTACCTGCCGGGCCTGGGCAGGTGGCAGAGTGGACACAGTCGGAAAACAAGAACATTTGCCAGTTTTAGCTTGACACCTGCTGTTGTTGATCAAAAGGTTTTGATAGAAACCATTGAAAAACTTATCCCAGAAAAAAAGGGGAAATCCTTTTGCCGTTTTTTATTGGGACTTCTTCGAGTTGCTCTAATACTGGGTGTCAATCAAATGTGCAAGGACTCTTTAGAGAGGAGAGTAGGGATGCAGCTGGAAGTGGCGACCCTAGATAGTCTTCTTATTCCTGCCTATTCAGATTCTGATACTTTGTACAATGTTGACTGTGTGGAAAGGATCATTCATCATTTCATGGCTTCAGAATCCAGGATTACGTTATTTTCTCCGTCATCATTGGACCCAGAAACATCTCCATCATCTGAACCTTTAAGAAAGGTTGCAAAACTGATAGATAACTACATTGCAGAGGTTGCTTCAGACATACATTTGAAACCTAGAAAGATACGATCTCTTGCAGAGGCCCTTCCAGAATCTTCAAGACCATTGCATGACGGGCTATACAGAGCACTGGATATATATTTCAAGGTCTGAAATTATTGGATTTTCTTCTTTAATACAACCTTCTTGTATGTTTCAAAAATTTTCTAATCACTTGTGGCATTTTCCAGGCACACCCTTGGCTATCAGAGAAAGAGAAGGAAGAACTTTGCAACACCATTGACTACCAGAAGCTCTCCATTGATGCCTGTGCCCATGCTTCCCAGAATGCAAGGTTACCACTTAGAGTTGCTCTTCAAGTGTTGTTCTTTGAGCAGATGCAATTGAGAACTGCTCTTGCTGGCTGTCTACATGTCATGGACACTGAAAGTGCCCCTGCAGGTCCCATTCCTAGCCAGATTGTACAGAGGGATGGGTGGAGAACAGTTGTGCAAGTGAACCAGGTTTTAAAGGTAGATATGGACAATATGAGGTCTAGAGTTGGGGAACTTGAAGAAGAATTTAGTAAAATAAAACAAGAGATGAAGAGAGTGACTAAGTCACATAGCTCTCTTAGTTCCCCTCGCTTGGTTGCCAGGAAGATTGGGTGCAAGCTTGTTCCACGATCCTCAGATGCACAACCTGATACTGTTGATATTACTGGACCAACACCTAGAGCATCAGTTGAACAAGCACGCCGTCCCCACCATTCGAGACACTGGAAGAGTTTCTCTTTGTTTTGATAGTAATTTGATGCATAGAAGGCAGTGCAAAGAGGATCACAGTTTTATATCACATAATTGGTTTCAAATCGTATTGAAAACAAAATGCAATGTCTTCTCAGCCCTATGGAAGTATTCATCTTTTGAAAGTTGTTTTGACCATTTCAAGGAGGAACCTTTTGGAATTCTCAAGCCGCAGGGTTATGGAAAGTCTTACAGTGCATTATGGACAGTCTTACAGCGCCTTCAAAAAGCCATATGCTCCAATCCAAATCTGGACTTGTAGAGAAATGTTACACCAGATTTAGAATGGAGCTGTCATACATCATGTATTTATCATAGAGAAAAGGTGTAGTTACTTTTCGTTTGTGGTTTTTTTGGCCACCCATTTATGGCATATACATGTACAGCTCTGTGAATTGTTTTGTGAGATTGTCAAGCACTGGAAATATATCAGAAAATTCATGTTCACGTTCGAACTTCGATCCTGTTTCTATTTTCTTTGTGGTTTGATGTTCATATTTGTATGTTCTCAAGTACACGCATTGAATAGGTTTTGACGATGAGCGGGCTGCATTTTTCTTCCTGCAACCGAAGGCAGTTTTAGAGCCTCTGCCTCCTTGGGGATTGATTAGGTGAAAACAATGCAAATCAAGCAGCATTCTGGATTTGCTTCCAGGGTCCCGGTGTGGTGTTCGAGATATTACTTCGTACGTCTGAAGTAGGGTAGAATCGCAAAGGTCAAAGAAGAAAGTAAAGTTGTTATTTAAACATTTATATATAGGATCTCCGTCAACAGTCGCTTTGGCCGAGTGGTTAAGGCGTGTGCCTGCTAAGTACATGGGGTTTCCCCGCGAGAGTTCGAATCTCTCAGGCGACGTTTATATTTTAGCAATGTTTTCGAGCCAACCTCAAAAGACTCCCGCATCTTTGGATCCTGTCTCGATTGAGTCTCGGGTATCTTTTTATTTCGATTAGATATTTAAAATATTTTTAATTAAATTTTTATGTTGTTTTTTAAAATATTTTTTATTTTAAAATATTATAAAATAATAATATTTTTTATTTTTAAAATTTATTTTTCATATTAAAACCATCTAAAAACATTAAAAATAAATAAAATAAATAAATTTTTTATAAAATATTGCTTGAGCCCCGTCCCCAACAACACTTAAAAGTACATTATATTCCATTTATGTGCTTTAACAAGACATCACGGAGTAAAAAACGAAAGAAAATTACCTTTCATAAAAAAGCTATGCTTTATAAATTACTATCATCCATTGTTTATTCGAGTACTTTCATGATTCACAAAATAAAGGTTTAATATATTAATAGCATCCAAATTCTTTATTGAAGATCACATTTTCATTTTACTTTCATTCTATTGAATTTTTCTTTTCATTTTCAACCCATAAAATTTGATTTAAATTTATTTTTAAATAATATACTCATCCGATATTATGCTTTGTTGGTCAGGCGTGTTTCTTGTTGTGTCGTCCAGTACTAGTTTATTACCAAGTTATCAATGGAGCGTCTGGCTGAAGCATCACCTCCAGCAAAACAGGTCCGCCTGTTGCAGTGGCTTTCATTGCTGGTGTGCGCTTTGCCAACAATATTTATGGTGGCATGCAGTTTGTAGACAAAACTGAGTGGGGTACTGTAATAGCATGAGTCATGTCTGATATTTTTTTCCTACTGAATATTGTTCCCTCCCTCCATGGACAGAGAGGGTAATTGCTTCATCACTGCGAGCTAATTGCTTGGCTCAAAGATTCAGTTGAAAGTACAGATCAAGGGTTAGTTTTTTCTGGGAGCCAGTTCATCTGAGATCCTGATATGATCTGCTTCCGTCGAGCACTGTAACCTCTTCAGCCCTGATTATTATTGACTGGTTGATATTGTTCTACACAACCACATCTGGAGTGGATTCCCTTTCTTGCCTGCGACTATTTGCTGTGATAAAATCTTTAAGCAATAAAACGAAAACAAGGCGAAAATGATGGACCTGGAACAGTCAGGTGTCCTTGGTGCTCAAGAAACTGTGCCAAAGCTCAGTCATGTCTTCAACCATGGCCTCTGACAGATATTTCGCAAGCTTCTTTAGAAACCCAGTCCATCATCACCCACAGGCTTTCTCGAACATGGAAGGTCCCGATTCCTTAAGGTGACACACCTTGACAGAATGACAGGCATGAAAAGAATCTGATTATTGTCGATTTTCTATTGCTAGCCAAAAAGGCACTCCCTGTTACAGGTTTTGCCGTCCCCAGCTCATCAACGGACCCCATGCTTCCATTCATCACTTTAAGCAAAGAAATGATGCCTCCCATAGACCCACAGAAACCTTTTCCCTTTTCATGTATTTTGACTCGTGTGTGTCAATGACAGCTTCTAGTTCTTGACACAGTATCATGTCATGTTTACTAAAACTCAAATATTATTGGCTCCATGAATTCATTTAAAGTTCAATTCAAACCCAAGATGGTGAAAGTTCAAGTAGAACCCAGCGGTTAAAATAAATAAATAAATAAAATAGAACCTGTAATTATGGACTCGTTCATGCAACTCGCGTCTGTTTAGTAATATAATAAGGTGTGAATGAAACTAAGTTTTATCCTGATTATAATTTTAAAAATATTCTACTAATTAATATACACGATACTTTTATATGGATTTTAATGAAAACTCTTTTTAAAATTTTAGTTATAAAAAAAAACTATAATTTATAATTTTCTGAACATGTCATTTTAAATACAACCACAAAAAATATCTAAACCAAATGTACCCGTACATAAAATGCATATAAAACATTAGAATTTAGACAAAATTCTTTTAGAGTATGCTTGGAAATATAATAAATATTGTTTTTAAAAATTTATTAAATTTTTTTTTAAAAAAATTAACATTAGTATATCAAAATGATTTAAAAATATTAAAAAATAATAATTTAAATATAAAAAATAAGATTTTCAAAAACTTTTAAAAACATAATTGAACATAAGCCAAACAAAACTTAAATTAAGCTCGTCAGCATAATTGTACTCTAGCTAGAAAAAAAACGGACGGCTCCGAATAAGTGTGAAGTAACTGATTTATTTGACAAGTACAATTGTTTTCGTTTATGATATTAAACTAGTACATTCGTGGGTCTTCGTTGCACATCCAACTATATTTTTTAAAAAAAATAAAAAATAAAAAATATAATTTTTTTTTAAAAAATATTATTAGATTGAATGATCTTCAAACTTATTAAACTTATCAACCTGATTTTTTTACCTAGTTTAATTTTCTAATTAAACTATACGAATTTATCCAAAATAAATCATTTAATTTAACAGGTTTAAAGATAATTTTGATGACTATAAATATATGATATAGTTTTTAAAATAACTTTAAGATATATTTTTTTTAATATTGAGATGATACTAAATTAGATCGACCTCGATCACCCGGAGGTGAGTTATGAATTTTAATAAGTTTAATAACTTTGTTGTTTTTGTAAATTATTTTTATTTAATTTTATGATAAAATTAGATACTTACAAAATCGAGTATCAACTCTAAAAATGATATTTACTTAATATTACAATAACTTTATATAAAGTAAATAAAAATAAGCAATGAATTCTATTTACAACCAATCTAATATTAGAAAAGAGTGAAGTAAAGAAAAAACAACTAGAAAAATTAGAAGAAAAAAAACATATCATATTTAACGGATAAACCCGCAGAATCTATGAATCAGGTAACCTGAATCAATATGACAAACTTGCAAACCGGATAATGAGCTCTACTAGGATAATTAACTTGTTTTTTTAAAATATTGTTTATTTAACTATATAATAAAAAAATAGACAATTACAAAATCGAGTGTCAAACAAATACCAAAACATTTTTAAGATTATAATAACATCATAGAAAGTAAAATAAAAAAAATATATGAAACTTAATTCTTAACCAACTTAATATTAAATGATAAAATTAAAAAAATTAAATTTAAAAAAAAAGTTAAATTCATTAAACTCGTCAATAGATAGACAAACTTTCTAAAATTTATTAAAATGTTTTTTTAACTATTTTTTTAGTTATATTATAAAAAAGAAAAATAGATGATAATATAATTAAGTTCAACTAGAAAAATTAAAAAAATACCTCGCTAAACCCTCGAACCGGTGCCACCATAATTATCTCGTCAAACTTGTAAATCGGGTCATTGACTCCATAAAATTTAATAATCTAATTTTTTTAAAATCATTTTTTAGTTAACTATTTTTTCTAAAAAAATAAATCATACCGCAATGCTGAAATATTTTAATGACATTAACTCGATACTGGGATATTTTTTTGATATCACGATAATCATATAAAAAAATTAAAATAAATTTTCGACTCTAAATCTTCATAAATAGAACTATTTAAAAAAAAAATTAATAATAAGATAAAAAAATAATAAAATACAAAAAAAATGAGGAAATAATGTTTTTTCCACACCTTCTAACTTTATACTTAATACTTAATAATTTGAAATAAAATGAAGCTTCTAATTAGATAAATGTCAAGTGTGTATTTGATAATTTGGTATATAATATTTTTTTTTAAAAGAGATTTTTAACTGAAAATATATAAAATAATATTTTTTAGATTTTATTTTTAATATATTAAAATTATAAAAACTTTTAAAAATATTAATTCAATGTTTTTTAATTAAAAAATAATTTTAAAATAAAATGAACCCAAAAACAAATACACCTCAAGCCTATAAATCAAGAAAATAACATGACATTAGCAAAAAAAAATAAAGAAAGTAAGAGAATTAATGAATTAAGGTACATAACTTGAGGATCAGTATCATAAAATAATTTGTTTTGTGCTTGATTTGTTATCACGAATCCTAATCAATGATACATCACAAGATAAAAAAATTTCCATTATTATATAGACTTGATTAGAGATAACTTGAAAAATATTAAATAAAAAAAATTATTATTTTCCATGCTTAAAAAATATTTAATTTTTAAAAAATAAAATTTGAAATATATGTGGATGAGAGGAAAATAAAAACAAATAAAAAGAATTACATTAAGGATGGAACTCGTAGGTTAAATTAAATTAAAAAAAAGGTATGTTTGAAAACATAATAGAGGTTATTTTTTAAAATAATTTTTATTTTAAAATATAATAGAATCATAATTTTTATTTTTTTAATTTATTTTTAATATTAATATATAAAATATTAAAAAAATAATTTAAACTAAAAACAAAATTTAAAAATTTTCAACGTCCCTCCTCTTCTCCTCAGGCCACCCTTTCTCTCTCTAGAAAAAAGAGGAAGAATTAAATTACAGATGGGACTCGCAGGAGGTTAGGTTAAACTAAATTAAATTAAGGTAAATAAAAGTCGTCCCTCCTCTCCTCAGTCCACCCTTTCTCTCTCTAGAAAAAAAGGAAGGAAAACGCAAAACAAAATAAATTCCCATCTCTCTCTCGATCATCTCGTCAAGTCTCCGTCTCTCTCCCTCGCCATTCCTGCTCCAAATTCACACTCAGATCTCCATCGTTTTCTCTTAGATCTAATCGTCATCGTTCTATCAAAGAGAGACGATTTCGAAGAAAAACTGACAACTAAAAAGAGGAACCCTCTCTAATTGTTGGATCTGAGGGGGAAATGGCGTTATCAGGCATGAGAGGTCTCTCTGTCTTTATAAGCGATATTCGAAATTGTCAAAACAAAGAGCAAGAAAGGCTTCGCGTCGATAAAGAGCTTGGCAATATCCGTACTCGTTTCAAAAGCGAAAAGGTTAGGGTTTTTATTTTTTCAATTATTTTTTATTGTTACAATTTAATCATTTTTTTTATCTATTTAGATAACTTTAATTTATATCTGATTACTTTAATCACCGAGAAATTTCTTAGTGAAGTTTGAAATTTAGCTGAGCTAATGCAAGTATATATGGCATAAAAGTAATGATGTTAATCTTACATAAAGTTACTCACTTCTGGAAAAGCTGTATCAGTTGATTTTGTTGACCACAGCGGTGGGTCTGGTAAATCCAATGGCTGGGATTTTTCGGGAAGTGAATTCGGAGAAAAAAATTTCATTTAGATTAGCATAACTTATAGCATAAATGTTTAGGGCCTTTGGAAATGTAGAGTTCTTGTTGTGCGAGCTCGTGGCAGTGAATGGCGGTAAATTTGGATTTTTTTTCTCGGGGTTAGTTCTTTTTAGTGAACTGTCAGGCGTGGAGATGTATGGTTTTAAGATTAGGAGTAGAAGTGCATTGACGCTGATTTAGGTCAGAATGAGTAATTCTCAGCAGTTCGATGAAGGGTCAGGTTGGGCATATAGAACATATTTTCACTGTGGTTTAATTGATCGAAGAGTTTGAAATGTCGATGGAAGAAAAAGGAAAGAAGAAGTAATAGGAATAGCAATCAGGCTAGAGCCTTTTTAGTTGGTGTGTTTGGATATTTACTCGTGCTGCAGATGTGAACTGATGATGGCACTGAGAGGACATTCCTTTTTCACTGCATTGAAATACATATGGTTGAATGATGTTGAGTTTGATAGTTCAGTATTGTTCCAAGTTAGTAGCTATCGTCTATTATTTGACTACATATAATTTGAAGATGAAGAAGTGCTTTAGTTGGAAACAGAAATCCCTGTTCAAATCTGCGGGTTAATGTTTTGGAGATTGCACTCATGCCTTTAAATTTGTTTGTTGTTGGTGGGAAGCTAAAAAGTTGCTTTCAACCCATGTAAAGGCTTTGTGTATTTTGGAAAAGGCTTATTTTTTCTTATAGTGGAAGAAAAAATTTGCTCAAGTTAAGTTTACATATATTAGATCCCATACTTGTGTTAGATCTGTGTTTTGTTAAAAGCTCAAGATTGCTCTGGGTCTTTGAGGTTCAAAGATTTTTTCAGGTGGTGATCATTTGATCTCGTGATATAGTTTGACTGGCCATGTTTTGATTCAAAACTTTAAAAAAGGCCCGGTTGGAGAAATTTAGAATGGCAGGGGAACCTCTTAGGCATTAAAAACAGTTTTTGAAGTTTGGTTTCTCACATTCTTAAATACTGGTTTGCTGCTGCATCTTGTTCCTGTCTGCTTCACCTTGATGTTCGTCCTTAATATCTACCTGAAAGTTGTATGCAGTTTATTGAATTGCTGCTCAATCAGAACAATACAATGTCAGGGAATGATGGAAATGCTTTTAGATAGCTTACGTAAAAGTTTATGCATTGTTAATTCTCCCATGTATCAGACAACACTTGCAATATTCTATTAAATCGAGAGAGCTGTTATATGGATTTTTTTGTTTCTTTGACAGGGTTTGACTCATTATGAAAAGAAGAAATATGTTTGGAAAATGCTTTACATTCACATGCTAGGCTATGATGTAGATTTTGGTCACATGGAAGCTGTTTCCTTAATATCTGCGCCGAAGTACCCTGAAAAGCAGGTAAATTTTGTCTATGCTTTTCATGATTTCTAATGATTGATAGTCATGTGGCTGGCTGGTAATTGGCTTGTCTAAGTGAATCATTGAAAACATTGGTTATACTGGTTTGTTTGCCATAGTCAGTGGATGTGCTAACAATCCTGAAGAGCTCTTCTACATGTGGTCAGTAGGAACCATTAAAATGGTAAGGAAAGCAATATCTATACCAATTAAATTTTGTATAGGAATGGAAGCCTTCAAGATCCTTGGAAACGACATGTTTGTAGTATTTCCTAAGATAAATATAATGTGTTCCTCAAAAGCTACACCTCGCATGATGTGAACTTATGCATTTCTGTTTCCTTTATGTTCAGAATTGACTTTGCTGTTGTTCAATTAACTTTTGTTTTTCTGCGTATGCCTGCAGGTTGGGTACATAGTGACATCATCTTTGCTAAATGAGAACCATGATTTTCTGAGATTAGCAATAAATACAGTGCGCAATGATATTATTGGTCGGAATGAAACTTTTCAGTGCCTGGCTTTGACTATGGTATGGTAACAGAAGATGTTTTTTAGTTTCTAGGCTTGTGTATTTTTATTTTCAGATCATATTAAGATGTTTCAGAGAAGTACCTTTGTCTGTTCCTTTTTATTCTATAGTGTCTCTCCTCTTTTCCTTTCTCCGACTCACCCTACAACATTTATTTGAAATCTTACCTTTGAGACTATTTTGCTTTAATTTTTGCAGGTTGGGAATATTGGTGGAAGAGAATTTGCTGAATCTTTGGCACCAGATGTTCAAAAGTTACTTGTAAGAGATGGCAATAATTTTGAGTTTTTTTACTGGCATATTTTGAAAATGATAGATGTGAACGTCTCCCTCATTTTTGGTTTTAGATTTCTAGTAGCTGCAGGCCGCTTGTGAGAAAGAAGGCTGCATTATGTTTGCTGCGCTTGTACAGAAAAAATCCAGATGTCGTCAATATAGATGGCTGGTATGTTTTTTGAAGGTTTCCTTCTCGGCTATTATCCAAAAATACCTTTTATCTTTGTCGATTTTAATGGTCTCTTTTTTCAAATGCCTTAGGGCGGATCGGATGGCACAACTGCTAGATGAACGTGATCTTGGTGTTCTGACGTCTTCTACGAGCCTTCTTGTTGCTTTAGTGTCAAATAACCATGAGGCATACTGGAGTTGTCTACCAAAGTGTGTTAAGATATTGGAGCGACTTGCGAGGAACCAAGATATCCCACAAGAATACACTTATTATGGTATCCCATCTCCTTGGCTTCAGGTCAGTATATATATGTTTTTTTTTGTTGTTGTCTTTTGGAAAAAAAGAAGAGAGGGAGGGAGAGGGATTCATAGCAAGGTTGATTACATATGATCCAATCTACCCAGTTTTCCTCCTAAATCTCGTGAATGTTAGCAGTCAGAAATTTCTCTATTCATAGCTTACAAGTTCATGTTGATTCAATTATACAGGTTAAGGCAATGAGGGCGCTTCAGTACTTTCCAACTATTGAAGATCCTAATGTTAGAAGATCCTTGTTTGAGGTCTGACTGTTTTCAAAGAATTTAATATGACATACTCATTAGGATTTGTGTTTCTAATAAAACCTAATTTGTGATCTCAGGTCTTACAGCGGATACTAATGGGAACTGATGTTGTAAAAAATGTAAATAAGAACAATGCATCACATGCTGTTCTCTTTGAAGCCCTTGCTCTTGTAAGTTGACTGCTCAACTAAGCATGTTGGTCATCAATATGTTATATATATAACAGCTTATGTATTGTTTGTTGATATAATATACTGTGTTGTTATTGACAAGCATGTGCATGCGATTAAAGAAAGGATTTGATTTTGAAGGAGCAGAACCCCCCCCCCCCCTCAAGTTGGAAATGCATGTGATAGGGTTTCTGCCCTCTTTTTCACATTTTAACTACATAAATGCTTAATGAAGTAAATTTATAGTTAAGGAGCATTCTAAGGTCCTGGTGTTGTGCTTTATTTATGTAGACAAATGATATGCTGGCAAAGATGGGACTTGAACTCAAGTCCCCCCCTACTTTGCAAGCGTACCAATGAGTTAGAAGCCTGCAGGTTGTGGTTTCTAGATCTTAATTTCCTTTTTGCAGGTAATGCATCTTGATGCTGAAAAGGAGATGATGTCTCAGTGTGTTGCCCTTCTTGGCAAGTTTATTGCTGTACGTGAACCAAATATCCGATATCTTGGCTTGGTGAGTTGTAGTTTTATTGTTTTAGTAACTCAATAAACTTACTAAAGTGGATATATGTCTAAACTTTGATGGGTGAATCTATTTGCTGTTGTATAACTGCATGATTGAACATTACAATTTTTTTGTTGCTTTGCTGCAGGAGAATATGAGTCGGATGTTGATGGTTACAGATGTGCAAGATATCATTAAAAGACATCAGGCTCAGATCATTACCTCGTTGAAAGATCCTGACATCAGGTTAACTTTGAGTGTGTTGCATTTTATGAAAATTTTATAGTTCTTGATTTGGTTTCTGATGCATATGACTTCTGTGTTTTCTACTTTGTTTCCTTATGAGAATTTCATATGATTATAAAAAGAGGGCATCTTATCTACTAAACATGGCTCAGATGTATGCGCAGTGTTTTGGATATCTCGTGTTTACGAGGATAAAACTCATTGCGTACCCCTAAACGCAAACGGATAGTTTTTGAGGTTTTAGATCAATTATATTCTCAGATTTATTTAGCTGACTTCAAGTTTTCCCTACAGTATCCGTCGGCGTGCTCTTGATTTACTCTATGGTATGTGTGATGTTTCAAATGCAAAGGACATAGTGGAAGAACTGTTGCAGGTATAAATATATGCATTGAATATGTGGACTGACATTTTGATATGAATGTAGTTTACATTTCTATTGGCATTCTTTATTGGTCTACCAAGAAAAATGAGAGTGCACTGATTTTTATCTGATGTTCAGTATCTTAGCACAGCAGATTTTGCAATGCGTGAGGAGCTGTCTCTTAAAGCTGCCATTCTTGCCGAAAAGTTTGCTCCTGATTTGTCTTGGTAAGGATCTTTTGCCATTACAAGCTATAGGGAAATGCTGGGCATAGTAGCTGTGAACGCAAAATTTCTTTATCATTTGGATATACATTGAAGGAAACATGAATGGACAGGCTTTTGATTTTTAAGTCGTAAACATCATTGGCTTTTGGCTCTAAAATGAAATGTTGATATGAATTCTGGCATTAAAAATTCAAACTTGGAAAGACACGTCTCCCTGGCAAGCAACTGCCTTAAAGAATCTGAAATTTCTTGCAATGCTGAGTAATTTCCATCCTTCTTGTATGGCTTTTCTCATTTTTCCTGCCCATGTCTGTGCTGAACTAATAATCTACTTTCTGCAAGACAATATACTATCTTTTCTGCTCTGTATTAGTAAAAGAAGATATCCATCCCTGTGAAACTGAAATCAGTAGCTTGAGCTCATCACTCAACCATTTTTCACTGCTAGTTCAACATTGCTAGATTCCAAGTTGTTTGTTATTGATCAGAAGCAACCAAATACCAATTGTCGCTTGCACTTGTTTATCTGTGTATACTATTTATCTTGAGCACAGGTATGTGGATGTGATACTTCAATTGATTGACAAGGCAGGGGATTTTGTCAGTGATGATATATGGTTTCGTGTTGTGCAGTTTGTTACAAACAATGAAGACCTACAGGTAATTAAAATATCCTTGGTTTAAGCATAATTAAAATAGAGACCTCGATCTAGAGACTTTTCTACTGAAACTTGAAACATTTGATCAGCCTTATGCAGCAGCAAAAGCCAGAGAGTATCTTGACAAGCCTGCCATACATGAGACCATGGTCAAGGTGTGTAGTTTTGTACTGATACCTTTTGGCACCAATACTAATTTGTAAATTACTCTGATATGAAAAGAGAGGGGTGTGCATGTGTTAGATATAGATGTCTGACTCGTTTTGGTATTGGTATGTTGGTGTAACAGGTCAGTGCATATCTCCTTGGAGAATACAGCCACCTTTTGGTCAGAAGGCCTGGTTGTAGTCCAAAGGAAATATTTAGTGTCATACACGAGAAGCTCCCTACTGTATCGTAAGAACACCTAACCTTTGCCTATCTTTTCTGTCATATCTATATTTTATTTTCACTAGTCATTGATATGTTAGACAAATGAATGTGTCTGCAGAACTACAACCATTCCAATTCTTCTTTCCACATATGCTAAGATCTTAATGCACACTCAACCTGCGGACCCAGAACTACAAAAAATTGTCTGGGCAATATTTAGCAAGTGAGTTTTACTTTGCTCCTCTCGTCCTCTGTTAGGTTGTTATGTGTTGGTTATTCTGCGAACCTCAATAATTTTTTGTGTTTTCATAGATATGAGAGTTGCATTGATGTTGAGATACAACAACGAGCAGTTGAGTATTTTGCATTAAGTAGGAAGGGTGCAGCTCTAATGGACATTTTGGCTGAAATGCCTAAATTCCCTGAGCGTCAGGTATATGCGTTTACTTACAATAATAGATCCAAATAAAGAAACTATTCTAGGTTACCACCTGCAAACTCATCTCTGACTCTGATTAAGGGATTCAATTGCGTGCTATTGGAACTAACTTTGGTCTTTTCACTTGGAAATTCAGTCTGCATTGTTAAAAAAAGCTGAGGATGCTGAAGTAGATTCTGCAGAGCAAAGTGCTATTAAGTTGCGGGCACAGCAGCAAATGTCTAATGCATTGGTTGTAACAGACCAACGGCCTGCTAATGGGACACCTCAAATTGTTGGCGAGCTTAGTCTAGTAAAAATTCCCAGCATGAGTGATGATGTGGGTAGTTCTTGTCTATTATTCATGAATCCTAATTTTTCCTTGGAAGAATGTATAAATGATTTCTGAGTTGCATTTGGGAATCTGTTTTTTGTTTAACTTGATAGCAGCATACTTCGGCAGACCAAGGATTGTCCCAGGCAAATGGGACTTTGACTACAGTAGATCGTCAACCTGCTTCAGGAGATCTCCTAGGTGATCTCCTGGGTCCACTGGCTATTGAAGGACCTCCTGGAGCTGTCCAATCTGAGCCAAATGCAGTTTCTGGACTGGAAGGGGTTCCAAGTTCAGTGGACTATGCAGCCATTGTTCCTGTAGGAGAGCAAACCAATACTGTTCAGGTATGTAGTTCTGCTATGGCATGTTTAGTTTATAGGAAATTTAAAACATATAAAAACTTGGAAGTCTTTTCCCTTTCAGATTTGTTTGTGCCATTAATTGTGTAGGCTGATGGATTTGCTTGAGCATGTTTTGATGTATAATGCAATGCCATTCAAGCAGGTTTAGCATAACTCAGCTGTAGTGCATTGGCAGATCAAACATGACTTGTATACCATTTTGATTCTTGCATTTGACAAGCTGAGTTTGTTCATGATGATTGCAGCCAATTGGAAATATCAACGAAAGATTTTATGCTTTGTGCTTGAAGGATAGTGGTGTTTTATATGAGGATCCAAACATTCAGGTATGAGTTGTTGTTTCCAAACAATTACTTCTCTTTGTTAGATGTCCAAGCCACTTCCCTTCATAGCATTTAAACTTGGCCACAGTTCTTTCAAAGCTTCTACAATAATTTCCCTGATTTTAGCATCAAATATCTTGCAGATTGGTATTAAAGCAGAGTGGCGAGCGCATCAAGGACGTCTTGTCCTTTTCCTGGGAAACAAAAACACTTCTCCACTTGTTTCTGTTCAAGCTCTGATACTACCCCCTGTCCATTTAAAAATAGAGCTCTCCTTAGTACCTGAAACTATTCCTCCACGGGCACAGGTAAAATGCTTGGAATTGGTAACTGGCTGTTGATCACCGTGTGTCACCCTTTCATCATTATTGTTCCTTAATCATCAATTATTCTTAGATGTTTCCTCTTGGTTGTATAGGTGCAATGCCCGCTTGAATTAATGAATCTCCACCCAAGCAGGGATGTCGCTGTTCTTGACTTCTCTTACAAGTTTGGTACAAACATGGTACAATAATATAGGAAATGTGTTCCACATTGCTAATTTTTTAAATAGCCGGCTATGTTTGTCATTTACAATTATCTAATTTTGGACTTTTTGTAGGTCAATGTCAAGCTTCGGCTTCCAGCTGTTCTAAACAAATTTCTACAGCCTATTTCAGTATCTGCTGAAGAGTTTTTCCCACAATGGAGATCACTTTCAGGACCACCACTGAAGCTTCAAGAAGTAGTATGTATATTTTGCTCTTCTGTTCAAAACACGTCAGTTTTTTTTTGTTGGGCTGAAAAGTTCTTTCCCTGTTTGTTCCATGTTATGATTCTGATTTGATTCATGCTGATGAGTGTAGCTGCCTTTATACAACCTGATTGGTAGAGTGATGTATCAAGTCTTGGCACCAATTGATAAATATTATAGGCTTTCACACAAATGATTTGTGTGTGTGTGTATTCTTGCACAAGTTTGTTACACTGTTCCAGTATTAACTGTTGCAGCTGCCTTTAGAGTGGTATATCTTGCTTTCTCATTCATGTTAGCAAGGATGTGTCATGTAGGACAACTTTGGATGTGTGCCCACAAAGATTTCACAGTGAGCTGGATTTTGAAAATCGAGGATTTTAGGCCTAAATTAGGGTTTTTACTGTAGCTGTGGAAAGGGTCTCACAGGAAAGAAATAAAAGCACCTGGACAGAGAAAAAGGGAGAATGCTCGAGGCCACTGCTCTCTAACTGAATGAATTTCAAGTCCACCGACAACTTAGAGTACTTGAAAGTAATCAAGTCTACCTATTACATCAGTAGGTGTCATTTTCAAGAAGAAGCAGAAAAAGAAAAAGAAAGACCATAAATGACAGAAGCTCCTAGCCAATAGTAACTTCCTAAATAAGCGAATTTCTAAGTAGTGTAATGTTCACATTACAAAGTAAGATGAATTCCTAGATAACTAGGTTTACAAGAAATCTCAAAATCTAAAATTAAATTAAAATAATCTATAAATTCCTCTTGGTTGATCAATATGAAATTGGCGATCTTGCTTTTAGAGGATGTAGGGATCTTATCATTCATGGTTTCAAGGATATCTACTAAATAGCCGATCTGGATCTTATCATTCATGGTTTCAAGGATATCTACTAAACATCCAATCTTTGGTGCTGAAACTCGTCAATATTGTTAGTTGCGAGCACAATCACCATTTATTATGTTGCTATTTCTGATCCCCTTGCATTGACTAACATGATCATTTTGTATTATTATCTTCTTAATGGTACAGGTTAGAGGCGTTAGGCCATTGTCTCTCATTGAAATGACAAACCTATTTAACAGTTTGAGGTTGACAGTTTGTCCGGGGCTTGTAAGTGATTCTTTCTTCTTTTTTCTGTCCACTATCCTCATTTTGAGTTATATAAAGAGTTGTTCACTGCTCTGTTTTCTGTTTTAGGATCCAAACCCCAACAACCTGGTTGCAAGTACAACTTTCTACTCAGAGAGTACACGGCCCATGCTTTGCTTGGTGAGTGTATCTTTTATTATCTTTGTTTATTTGAGTTAATAAATGGTTTTGTAGTTCTATTTGCTGTCATAGAATGAGCATTTTGTATGGTGGATTTGTTAGTGGGTATCTAACCAGTGGGTCTCATTATCTTACCTGGTGTCTAGTTCTAGTCTGTTATTCATAATAACAGTTGAAAATAAATTCACTTGAAAGCTTTCCTAGGCAGCTTGGTATAAACGTTTGTAACTCTTCCCACTTCACAATCGGTTCCTTGTTAGTTTGAACTGCTCTTTGACAGCTTCTTTGTATGCAATATTTCAGATAAGAATTGAAACAGACCCAGCAGATCTAACGCAGTTGCGGATGACGGTCGCCTCAGGGGACCCAACACTGACATTTGAGTATGTATTTGATGTCCAAGCCTACGAGTCTGTCAACCCACACTTAAAACCATTTACATTTCTCATACTTTTCCTTGTGCAGGCTCAAGGAGTTTATCAAAGAACAATTAGTTAGTATTCCTACAGCATCACGTCCACCTGCACCAGCACCACCAGCACCACCAGCAGCTCAGCCAACCAATCCGGCAGCTTTGACAGATCCCGGGGCTCTGCTGGCTGGTTTGCTGTAACATGGAGGCGATTGATGTGTGAAGATTTGTTCAATATACACTTGTAAACTTGATTTATACGGTTGGTCCACTCATCTGTTCTCAAGAGGCGGATCAGAAATTCCACGAGCTGGAGCTGGAGCTGGGGCTGGCGGAATCAAGGGTGAGCCAATCTGCGAGCAGCTCAAGTATTCAAATTGAATTTCCATGGGATGGTCGGGATTTTGAGATTCTCTTGCACTATTGTAATGTGCTTAGTGAGGTTTTTCTTTCTTCCTTTCATTTCTAAATATATATTGGGGCGAGGGTTTCTTTGATTTCTTTTTTCCCTTGAAAAATTTTTACACTCCTTTCTCTTCCCAGTTTTACTGGATTGGTTTCTGGAGCACAAAAATTTGACAGCATTGTAAGATATTTTACATGAAGTAGAAACAGTTGTAATAGTTTGTATCTAATTGTCAATGCCTAATTATATTTATTCAACAAGAGTTATAAACTGAGAGTAATGTTATTTATTCATATTTTGGTCCGTACCATTTTTATTTATTTTTAATTATTATTATTCAGATTGTGTGTTTTATGGTTGCGTCCCATTCTGAAGAAAACTCATTCCTGTACTGTTTACAGTCTGGCTGGGGGTTAATAATTGAAGGTTAAATATTGAGGTTAAGGGTGTAAGAAAATGATTAATTATGTTGTTTAGTGGCGTGTAAGAATTATTTGTAGTGACAAAATTTTACAATTTTTATAATGATATTAAAATAAATATAATGAAAAAAAAAAAAAAGAAACCCAAACTTCAAATTTCTGTGCCCTAAAATTTATTGGCCCCCCCTCCCCTCCCTTGTCAGGCTAATTGAATTTAATTTTAAATGTTAAATTAATTTGTGTTTGGAATTTTGATTTGAATTCTAAATGAAATTTAAATTATAAAAAACAAGCAAAAGCAAATAGGAAGGCTTTCTAATTTGCTATATTAAAAAATAATCTTCAAATTTGTTTATAAAAATTAACGCTCAAGCGAGAGACAAAAACATATCAGTTTAGTCTGCCGCAAATAAATCTGGATTGTCATTCCCTTTTTTGCTACAGTACTCTCACCCTCAAAAACATCATAATAATCCCCCACCCAAAAAAAAAAAAAACATAACAAAATATTAGTAATTCTAAATCTCTTAAAAATTTATCCATAAAATTACTATAAAAAAAAGGATTTAATCAAAGCGAAAAAAAGTGAAAAAAAAATGCAATATACAATTTAGATGAAACATTTAAAAGAAGCAAGGGAAGTTTGGGGCAACTAACGGCTAGTGAGATAATCTTCCTTCTTGTTTCGTCTCTCTCTAGCCTTCGATGATTGAGGGAGTGAAATGAGGGTCAAATGACAGGTAGATATCAAAATAGCTTCTTGAAGCGGGTTTTGAGAGACAAACATGCTCTGATTGCTCTTGTGTTTGTTTTGGGATGGATTTTGCTCAATCTTGAAGATGACGATGAACACTCCATTTGTCTAAGCTCCTTCTTGATGCCATGATGATGGCAGTTGGAATCCAACTTCACACAGAATTTAAAGAACAAAACTTAAAACATTTTTGCTACAAAATTTGAATCTAAATAACCAGGTAATTCAAGAACCAACCCTTCTTTGTTTACTGGACGGTGGGATTCTGAATTAAAAGGAAAATTTCTTTTAATTTCATAGGTATTCTAAACACGAATTCAGTTTTTTGACATAATATTTTATTTTAAATATAAAATTATAATAGATCATCAATTAAATTCAAATAACATATGATTTGATTCCCATCATACCACAAGTATTAAACTTTTTCTCTGTTCTAAAAAATCTTCCAAACAAGATTAAAGAGGGTTAAATGTTAACACTACACCAAATACATTACTAATGTCAAGACTTGAGTATTTTTAATGTTGTCCTCGAAAGCTGAAATGGGTTAAAGAAATTGGAACCCAAGCTCACCATTTCCTTGAACTCCTGCGTGAAAATTATAAATCTGCTGTATATATCCATCCATGGCATACATAGTAACCTTTGCTACTTGATCTTACCTTCTAAGGGTTCTTTCTACGTTCACCAACGGACATGCAACTAGAAGGCGGCGGTGGTACTCCTGAAAATGTGAGATTTCACGAAATTTTAGCCGCAGCCTGCTAGCACAAAATTAGATGTTCGGATTGGTCTATTCATTTCTTTGGTATGGGCTTTCATCCATCTAGGCCTGTAGTTATTAGCTCAACTAGTGTGGGCCGTGGGCCTGTATTGATTGGATCATTCATTTTGGAAGGAAAAAAAACAGTATTCCCGCCCTTTTGTAACCTCTTTGTTCTTTTAGTAAAAAAAGAAAAAGAAAAAAAACCTCCCTCCCTTTCTCCCTACAATATCCAAAATTTGCCAGACCTATACACAAAATGGGGTGGGTCTGATTTTCATTTCAATACCATAATTAAATTCTAATAAATAGTGTCTTCGAGATTTGAGAAATTGGTTGGGATTTCGGAGGGCTCGTTTAGAAGTCATGCAAGAAGAGCAACAGGATACTGTTTCTTTAAAAATGAGCCGAAAGAGGTGGCATCTTGCTCATTCATTCAGGAACGGTACTCAACTGGAAGCCAATGATTTTCGTCTGGAACAATGAGCGAAAAGAGATGCGGGAGATGCTATGCCAATGCTATATACTATAATGGGAATTTGCAATGTTTGTCTCTGTTTTTTTAAAAAAATAATATAAAAATGTGAAGGTTATTTGATTTGTTTTTCTCATAATAATTATAGTACTCTGTATTTCCATGAATAAGTTGATTGTTTTGTATGAAAAGGATTTGGTATGCTTGTAGTTAGTTTTCTACGGGGTTACAGGGGTTTTGCTCCTCTGATCAGGAACTCACCATTCATTATCTTGACAAGAAAGTCAGGGATGAACTAGTCTCCTGCACTTCACTTCACTTCACTTCACTTATGCTGTCAAAGATTTTGATCTTTATAATAAACATCCCTGGGAGATCTGGCCCATATAGTTTGGTGGAAACAATGTGGTTTCTGAATTAGATAAGTTTTCTTTACACGACTGAAGAAGAGGAGTGGTAAGGATTGTAGAATTTCTAGGTGGTGGAACTTGACACGGAGAGGGGGCTGGTGACCTGATTAAAAGCGCTGATACGGAATTGCCAATTGGGTTGGAGAACAAGAAATCCCCTCACTGTGGGAAGTGGATGATGTATGAGTTTAGTCTTCTTGGACATTCAACAGATTATGCTTTGAGTCATTAAGAGTGAAGGACAGGGATAAGAAACCGTCAGAATCTGAGCCAGTAGCTGTTCTAACAAAACAAAACAATGAGAAGAGAATCAGAAGCAATTGCTAGTGGAAAAAAATTCAAGATTAAAGAAGCCTGAACCTTGTTCTGATGATGCCCCTGAATTTGAGGTTGCAAAATCTCATTGGGCCAACTCTGAATTACTAGTTTCAGATCCTCCTATTATAAAATTGACTAGAGATGATGTGGCTGATGAGATTTCGGGGTGCTTGGAGGGATCTAACAAGGCAACCATGACTGAAAAGGATGGAATTCTCTCTTATGCAGCTGGTGACTTGTCTGGTGTTGATGAGTTTGTTGACTGCTTAAAATAGGCAAGCAGTCACTGCTGCCAGTCGTACCAGGTACTGACTGCGAGGAGACCAAACGGCGGATCAATTGTAAGGAGCAGCACGTGATTTTAACGAAGTTATAGCAATAACACTATCACAGAGTGGTATCGGTGAGGTTATCTGATTTGATGCATGAGATAGAAGAGGTTGTAACAGGTTCGGTTCACTTGAAGAGTTCTTGGGCATAGCTGATGAGGATGCGGGATGGTTTGATCATGGACTTCCGCCGGCTGAAATATTTCCTCCGCCCCTAGCTGGTATGTCGTAGAGCAGCTCACTTTAAGGAAAACTTCTTGAACAGGCCAATGTTTTGTGGAGATGATGAGTGATACTTTTTAGCGTTATAGGGTTACGAGGCAGAATCATAGAATGCACTTCATTATTAGTAAGCAGTTATTTACAACTCGTTTTCTGTAGAAAAAGTTTGCTAGTCATCGGTCAACTTGTCGCACCCAGTAATGCCATGTGAAATATTCCAGTAAAACTAGGCTTGCAGACCACCATATATTGTATTGTACATGACCAAACCCTAACAAAAAAAAAAGATTTATTACAATTTTGTAAGAGCTGAGACAGGCTTGAAATTTTCAATGTGTGGATCATCACACTAGACTCGGAGAGTTACAATTCTGTCCCATAAAAAAAACAAAAAAATCCAACCTACGGGAAGCTGGGAAGGCACTTCTTGATGAATCTTCAAGAAGAAAACACGTAAAAAATATCAAATTTAAACCGATCTCAAGAAAACTTGTGATTGAACTTTGATTTATACAAGCAATGCAATCGGATAAGCACAAGAAAAAAGCCTTGCTTATCTCCTCTAATCAGGGAAAATATTTTAAGCTTGTGAAGTAATACACTCCGCAAGTATGATTTTTAAGTGTGCCAAATGGAGAGCCCCTACATTAGCAAATTACCCCAGCTAATTCTTGAAAAATAAAAAAATATATATGTGATTTTCTAAGCTTCCGAACCCGAATGATTAAATGGGAGGGAACTTGCAATGACGCATCATGTGTGCCAAGTGCCAAAACATCCATTGCTAGAAAGGGATATCACCATGGCATTTTACAAAACCTTCCCTGGCTTTGACAATGATGAAACATAAACTGGTTCATCATCATCTTTACTTAATAGTGCACAACCTCAGGGCAAGCCTGCTTCATGGGAGATTTTTCAACTGCGGTTCAATTTACAACCCCATCCAACAGAACACTGAAGAATCCCCGCATAACAAAAAACAAAACTTCTTGAAACAAAAGCCAGCTACCGCCACTTTCGGCAATTGCCACACCTCCAGCTGCTGCTGCCTTCAACAGGTGAAGACTCCACCCAAGGAGAACAATAGCGGTGTAACATTAAGCCGCATTCATCACAAGAAAGATCAGGAGATGGTACCGAGTCCAAACACATCTTACATGGCTTTGTGTTAGGAGCAGATTCCAGAGACACGTCGCATGAAGTACCCAGTGTATGTTGCTTCTGGAACTCATCCTCTGAAGCTGCATGAAACTGATTTTCATTGTTTCCCAAAACATTCCCAGTGGCATCAAACCCATCCAATTGGCTACCATCATCAGTTGCCAGCAACTCCGTAAACGAGAAATATGTCTGTGGCTCAAACGCCATATCCTCATAGTTTACATCTTCATAATCAAACACCATCTCACCGTCAAGGCCATTGCCGGAAACATCCCATTCAGCACAAGACATCTCTTTGTTCACGTTGTTGTTTGTTTCAAGAAACATGGATGAATCAGTAGGGTAAAGATTAGACACAGAAATATCTTCAGCATCTCCTTGACGCTTCCCTTGTCTTCTGACTGGAAGCTTCTGCGGCCCTTGTCCAGCAATGTTCCATTCAAAATCCACTCTAGAATTCTGCTCTGTAATTTGCTCAACTCTTGAAAGAGAGAAAAGAAGAGGATCATCATCCTGTACGTAAACATTCTCCACAGGAAACATTGGGGTAGTTGGCTCACAGTCTCTGGAATCAACAATAGTTCCAGAGTCAGCTCCTATTCCTTGCTCCCATGCTCTCTTTCGCAGCTTCAGAACCTCTGGCTTCTCATCTCCATAACCATCCCTGTAAGGACAATTTGGTGATTTTATCCTACGACATTTGCAACACTTGAAGCCTATAACATCAGAGAGTTTTGACTCTTCAAGTTCAACAGCTTCCGCATGAAACCAATCTGCAAAAGAACAAAAAAAACATGTTTCATATAACAGAAGCGAGCTACATTTTTCTACTTAAGAGGAATGGCACCTATAATGAGCATAAGGCTTACTTGCACAAGTCTCGCAGTGGATATACATCAGATCACAGTTATATTCCTTTCTGCATAGATTACACTCTGGCATTAACCGTTTTCCATTTGGACTACCCCTTGATAGAATGTTTTTATACCTGAAATCAATGCCTGTATCCTCATTGTTCTTCTTCCTCCATATGATGCCCCAATTTCGTGATCTACTTTCAGTTTTTGTTGCCTTCCTAGATGAGGAAATAGCTTGTTTCACTTCAGAGCCACTAACCTGGGTCCTACTTTTGGTTTTTGTTGCCTTACTAGAAGCAGAGGTAGCTTGTTTCACTTCAGAACAACTCTCCTGGGTTCTGGCAGACATAAATGGTTGATTATGAACTTTAATCCTTGTGCTTTTCATGACTGTCACTGCATTATGATGTTCTTGCCATTGCAAGGGCAAGGGGCTGGTTAGAGATTCATTCCTCTTTTCATCATAAATAACAGCTCTGGCACTGTAGCATCGCTTGCAAATGATTGAAAACTGAGCTTCCTCGTTTGTATAAATTCTTGAACTTACAGTACAGGCTTGATGACAGTAACCTAACCACAATATAACCCAAAAATGGAATCATTAGTGTGATATTCAAAACAATCATACTCTTTCAACTGCTTATCTAAAGGAAAAACAAAAGAGCTAAAAGGCAGCTTAAAGTCCCCAACAACGCACAGCACAGCATGTTTGTCAGTTTATAAACTATCCAAGAAAAATTTCAAAAAAAAAAAAGTTCATGTTTTGATTTGTCAGTTAAGAGTATCAACTTAGTTATAACCATACCTTGGCAAGAACTGCACGTGGCCGTATCCCTGAAAATCAAACCATCAAAAAGAATAATAAGCAGTGAGCTTTTTCTCCCAGTATGACAATTGCAGTGAATTTAAAAACAAAAACAGAATTAAGTACAGAATATTACCTAATTAAAACATCATATTGACATGAAGCACAAGAGCAACTGTCCAACTTATCTCTCTTAGAGGCAAGATATGAAAATATATCCCTGCGAGAATCTTTCAATTGTCTTCTTTGCAACACAGATAACTCATTTGAAGGCTTCTTGGCTGAAGGTGGAACGACTTTATCTACGCTTTCTTCAAACTCTTTGATCAAATATAAAGGAACGTGCATTTCAGAAAACCAGTACTTATCCTTTCCATTTTCACTTTGCTCAATTTCAATTATATTCTTCATGATGCGGGAAGGAAGATGCTTTTGGTTCCCAAAAGCAATTCCATACCTAGTCTTCTTTTCTTCAATTTTCTTATCACAGATGACAGCATTTCTAAAAACAGATGACTCGGTCTCCGAACCTTTTCCATCCTGGAGGTTCTGCTCTGGACGAACAAGATCATTCCATCTAACATGAAAGTCAAGGTATCTGACCTGATGAAAATTCCAATAGCATTTTCACAAGTTAGACAACCACAAACTATCACAGACAAATTGCTGTTAGGCTTATAGACAGAACATACCTAACAAAAGAAGAAGCAAGAAACAGAATATCATATCAAACCTGAAGTGCAAGTTGTGATGCATTATTACTCCTTTCAACTGCAGCTCTCCAAACCAACTGTCTGCTTCTATTAGGAATCTCCAAATCATCAGTGTAATGGATCCCGGAAATCTTTCTCGAGCCACCTATGACCAAAAAAAATACAAATTTACTATTAACTCCGTTTAAAACAATTACTAAATGCAACTAGTGTACAACTGGATATTTCAATAATATGAATATGCAAACAGGAAAACAAGTATGGTTGAATTATTTATTTATTTATTAGTAAAGGGGAACACATAATGATGAAAAGAATACCTTGCCTAGCTGCCCTTCTAACCATTGACTGAGGCAAGATTGCTTTATTAAAAACAAGTTTTAATAGCTTCCCTCCTCGCCACCAGACAAAACTTTTGTCATGGCAACCATCTGCTGTAGTATCAGTCACCCCAGAATGTTTCTTATGTCGTTTCCCATTCACTCTTCGTCTGTGAGCAGTTCCAATACTGATTGCAGAACTTTGGGTCACAGGAGATTCAACCAACCAATCGTCCATTGCCTTGACCCAGTCCCCAGAAAGAGCAACAAGACGGGTGTTTTCCTCAAGCTGAAAATAAACACCAGGGGATCACATAAACCAAGGTGAGTCTGACATACATTATGATAAATAAAAAAGGCATTTAGCACACATAAAGGGGGACTCAAGAAATGAACAGCTGTCCCATGCTTTACTAGGCTGAAAACAGGGCCGGCTTAGTGACCACATCAATTGGAGACTTACTTCAAGCAATGGCTGTTTTATTGCGCTATAAGTTGAAGCATCTTCTACTTGTTTACGCCACAGTTTTCGGTGACTTGCACTCAGAAAGGGACCAGTTGTAAGACCACATAAAATCTCCCCCATGTATAGAATGTATGTTGATATGCTAGAAAGACTTCCCTCTCCATTCAAAATTGGGCGAAGTCCACTGATCACCTTCAAGGCACCTTTAGTAGCAGTCAAGGCAGCTGAGTTTAACATGCATCCCCTTCGATTGCTGGAGGGCAGCTTGCAAGAATAACACCAACCACACCTCTCTCTTGGCACTTCCACAAGCTTTCTTTCAGAACTTGGCCAGAAAAAACGAGAGGCTGCTGTTGAAAAAGCTTTTGCTTGCAATAAAATGTCAGTAACAACTTTCCTTCCATTGCCTGATTTATGAGTCTCTGTGCGGCTTTCCTCAGATGAAAGAACATTGAGATTAACAGCAGCGGAGGCTGCAAAATCTCCATGCATGTAGTGATTTATGTATGCATGTGGTTTGAAAAAAGTTCCCACATAAGAACAATTGTTTGTTGAATTTCGAACCCTTTGAATGCCTTGATGATTCCCTTCCTTGTTTTGAGAAAACACAGAAGCTGGTAAACAAGTACCATTTCCATTCTCAATACGACTGCCAACACTGTTTGCTGATGTGCAAGTGGCAAGTTCTATTGCACTTGATCTGTAAACCAGGCTTTGCTGGGTTACATCAGATGGATCAGCTAACTGGTTAACTGATTCAGTAGACTCCAGTTTAATCTGCTCATGCGGCTTAATTCTCATAAGATTGAAATATCCTGTTCTCGACACATCACCATCGCTCACAATGTACTGAGGACCAGCATGAATTGCTGCATCAAGAGAGGTATCAAGACTTGGAATTGCTACAATATCTGTATTGCTTCCATTTACACTAACTGCATTCTCAGCCACAACATTGTCTACAACTTTACAGCTTTCCTCACAAGGAAGAGATGGAGCAGAAAGTTTTGCATCTTCCTCAACAGATGCAATATTGAAAACTCTTCCTGTTGTTTCCAACAGTGAGAATGCACTTTGTGGCATGTTCCAGTGTTGTGCAATTGCCTTGCAAATCTCTAAGTATAGTGATCTATGTTGCATGGATTCGGAAAGTGCTTGCAGGACCTTTTGGATGTCCATCTGATTGTAGTATCTGAAACACGGTTCTCCACTCGTAGACACTTTCAGCCTGGGGAAAAAAAACAAGAGGAAAGATATGAACAGGAAATCCATAAAATTAAGAAGCATTTTAAAAGACAGACACTCACAGTAATAAAACAGAACCTAAGAACAATTTTGACCACTTAAATGACACTTGTTTTGCAAACAAAGTGAAGCTTCATGGTGCATTCCATATAATTGGAAAGGAAATAAACAGAGGCAGCTAATACATACACAAGTAAGTGATCACAAGTACCCAAGAAGACTTGCTCATACAAATCAATTCCAAATACTTCTGCTCCTCTAAGTGATGTTCCCATTGTAATAGTAGGTCCCAACTTGTTGATGGTGCACTCTGGACAATACCATGGGCCTTCAGGTATATACATTTTGACGACGCCTATGCATCTTGAATGATATGATGAAGGGCACCCGTCACAGCAAAGTAAGGTTCCATCCAAGCCACAAAGGCGGCATTCGTCCCCATTCCCATCTACATCAGCATCAGATACATTCCCATCCCTTTCAGCACCTTTGGAGGCCAGGTACATTGAATTACTGAAAGACTTGCTGCCTTGGCTTTCAGCAATGATATTCATGGCCTCCCTATCCTTGCAAGCTGAAGTCTTGGAATATCTGGGATGAACCCTTCTTGGTCCATGTCCATTATCAGGAAGATTGGTTGTAACAGTATCTGGATCTATACCAAATTCTGACTCTTCACGTACATCAACTTCAGCTCTTACATCTGCAGAGTCCAAAACATCATCACATAGGATTTGCAGAATCATCAGCTTCCTACCCACTGGCAAGGAATAATACTCCCTTTTCCAAAGATTATCATAAAATCCTTTCCACTCAGATCCCTTCACATATCCCATTATTGTAAAATAATGGACCAAATAAACAGTCCAAGTAAGTGAATCAAGAAAGCGCCAATCCACACTCCTGCATACCAGAAGTGAAACATAATTCTATACATTAATGTTGAGTAGAAAACCAAAGACGACATCACATACAAAAACAGTCATACACAGGAAGGGTAATTAAGAATACATGACAGAATTGCCTAAGAATACATGCAAGAGCAATACCCCATCAAAACATCTCTTTTAATGACAGAAAGAAAGCAAACTCCCATTCCACTGGAAGAATACCAAATTTATTATCGAGTCATTTAGTTGTCCCCCTGGGTGATTAAAATCCTTCAGAGATTGTGGAATCTAGTAAATATTACAAAATTGCCATAAAATCCCCAGTCATTTAAGAACTCTAATATGCAAATTAAGTATCAATATTTCTATATATACCTCAAGCATTTCGATGCAAGCTCAGAACCATCTGAAGAGAGTGCTTCAAGATGACGTCTCAATGCCCGCATCAAAGCAACATGAATGGCATCCAACAACGTGTTCTGAGCAGGGCAATTTACCGCCCCCACTAAATCATCCAGTGTGAATGGGCTCAAGAAAAGACGGATATTAAATGACCTCAAAAACGTGTACACTGAAAAGAGATGTGAGACATACTCGTCTGGCACACCTATACTCCCTGACGATGAAGGCAACTGAGGTGGTGGAATAACTGGAGTCTCCACTTCCATTCCCAAATCCCCATCCCGCACACACTCACATGAATCACTCGAGGAGTCTGCATCATCCTCAACTTGAACCCCACCATTCTCAATCATCAAAGCAACACTCACCGATGGTTCAACCTTAATCACCTCCGTTTTCAAATCCACCACATCCTTCTCCGCTTCCTTCTTCCTCTTCTCACTCTTTTGCAAAATAAATTCATCTAGCTTGACCCTCCTAAAAAACAATTCATCATCAAAATCATCATCCCCTAACAATATCTGACGCAACTCACCACTCTCCAAATCCTCACAGTCCCCATCCTCATAATCCACCCTATACAACCCAGTATCATAATTCACTATCTTCCCCAAAAATATCCCACTGTCAAACTCTTTCAACACATACCTACCCACTAATGGCTTCCATCTAAAATCCAAAGCTTGCTTTTTCAAAGCATTAGCTATTGATTTCATCTCTTCACTTTCTTCCTCGTTTGGCTTCCGCTTTCTCGGTCTACCTCTACCCCTTTTCTTCACCTCCATAGACTCCATTATAGAATCAAAGTCGGATCTAACCAAACCCTAAATCCACTTCAAAATCCCTGAAAATTCAAAGTAAATATCACTGGATCACAGATTTGAAAGAAAAGAAAAACCTTCAATATAATACTCGACTCTGACTCCTCGTGGATCTAAATTTCATTCAGATCCCTGCAAATAAAAAAAAATCAGAAATCAAGAATTAGAAGATAATTTGATGCTCGTGTGTGTGTCTTTGCATCTGCGGAGAGAGTGAGGTTACCTTTTTAGGTTTTGGTGGTCACCATTGAAGGCGATTCCGAGGAATTTTCGAGAGAGAGAGAGGGGTGCCCTAATAAGAGAGAAGGACGGCATCTCTCTGCTACGAAATAGTGACTAATAAAAAAGACCCATATCGGGTTACGTGTGTGACTCAGATCTGAGTTTAACTCGTCTGAGTTGTTTTGCACTCGGGTTTTCCTTTTATATTGTTTACTTGTTGACGTGGATTTTGTTTCCTTTTTGTAAATTAGAGAATTTGAGGGAAAGGGATTGGTATGGTGTAGGTAGCCTTCTCGAAAAAGTGTACACCCTCACTCTTGTTTTTCCGGTACGTTTTTATAATTTGACTTTTTTTTGTAACCATACCATGGGAATTTCTACTAGTTGACTAAAGGATAATATTGAAGAAAACGTATGTGAAATGGTGATATATAATTAATTTAGTTTAAATTATTGGATGAATGATACTCAATGATGTGTAAATTTAACAATAAAAAATAATAAAAATAATAATTAGTGATTTAATATTTATGTTTATAAGATAAATAATCATATAAAATTGTAATCTTGCACACGTGAGAACTTGAATAATTTTTTATATATTTGTTAAATATTATTTTTGAATTTATAGAAATAAAATAAGTAATTTTATAATTAACCATCATAAAATATTTATTAAAACCATGACTTCTTATCATTTATAATAAAATAAATGATAAATAAATAATCATGTCAAGTATTTATTCTTAACTTTAAAAGATTTTTTTAGCAATTCATGTTATAAGGTATTTTCATATCCGTTTTCGTCTCAAGCACCCGAGCGGGCCCATTAGTTGAATCGTACCAGGACTCACAGCAAAAGTCAAAACAATCACACGAGAACTTTGTACGCGCACCTGTAGACAAGACTGTCCTACCAGTTAAAATGCTCAAGCCACCATCCATCTGAATATTTGCTTGTGAATTGTAAATTTAAAACAAGCGAGAATTTTAGAATCCACTCGTTAAGATGAGTTGACGCGGAGTTTTGTCCGATTCAGTTACTTAAAAGATCAAATTAAGGTACAAGCACTTGTGTTTTTATTCACTTACCTCAAAAGGCTCGAACGAGACATAAAAATTGCGTGGGTTGGCGGGAACATCTTCCACGTAATGACACTACCGCCAGGATTTTTAAATATGATTGGAAAAAATGGTGG
>Ga0325414_1000458_pt1 | contig 32983 bp, 14 predicted proteins | sample PopdelMetagenome_8_FD_206183 | JGI IMG/M metagenome (GOLD analysis project Ga0325414, IMG submission 206183) | Populus deltoides microbial communities from Bellville, Georgia, United States - Leaf-PdKOR-R3 | ecosystem: Host-associated > Plants > Phyllosphere > Phylloplane/Leaf | place: USA... | reverse complement strand
TAACTTTTTAAAAATACCTTCAATATCCCTCATTAGTAACTTTTATGATTTTTAGGTAAAATTTCCAGAATCTTGACACCTTTTTGGGTAAATCTTACCCAGGTTATTTTGAATTTCACCAAGTTACTCGTTAGTACTTTCAATTTCATGAAATTCACTTTCATAAAAATTTCATTCACATTTTCATGTTTATTTATTTATTTATATTTATTTTTTATATATTTTAACACCTAAACAAAACATTTCAATTCAGATTCTCGAATATATCATTATTCTTATAATTTAATTTATCACTTTCCCTCATTTTTTGTAATCTTGACTTTTATTAATATCAATAATATTACCCGGGGTTTTACAGGTAGGGAAATCTCTTCTAGGCTTGCGTGACCTATAAGAATATTGGAACCCTTCCCTAATCTAGTCTTAGTTGTTGGGTGATGCAGGAGTTTGGGAAACATAGATGTTCTGGGATGAGCTTGTCTCACCTACTAGAGTTTGCAGAGTTTGTTTAATGGAAATTTACCGGGTAGCCATTTCTTTCATCATGGCTTTAAGTTGAGCAAGGTCATCTGATTGAGAATTCAGTTTAACTTTATCCCATTGACTCTTTGGTTAGTAACTTCCAAAGAATCATCCAATCTTCTTATATTTTAGGACCTGGTTTTTGATGGCATCTTGCTAATGTCCAAAGATGTTATACTCTAATACCACTTTGCTCCAGGTTAAAGCTGTAAGCCTTAAGGTATAACAATGGAGGAAAGATGGAGGGGGGAGAATAGAAAGAAATAGAAAGATTTACACACTCAGCATGTGTTGAAAATAGGACATAAAGAGAGAGACGAGAGGAATATGGAGCAAATCTTTCAATACTGTTATATTTCTTCTCAATTCTGTTTCAATCATTAGGTAATTTAAAGATAAAGCCTTCTCTATTTCTATTGCCAGTGTGGCACCACACGCATGGCCATTATAGCTTAACTCATGCTTATTTAAACGAGATTGCACAAAACACAGTCATAGTGTTACAATGGGTTTAAAATCGAATCTCGCTTTCCTTCTTGTTTGTTTTTTACTTCTTCATTTCCAGCTGTGATGCTATGGTGACGGTGACAGTGGCGAGGAGACCTGTTAGACTGGTCTCGAAAGTGAGAACAAGAGCGCGTGTAGTTTGATGAGTGCGTGTGCAAGCGGATGTTTCGGGTACGATCTTCTTTATCGCGGCGTCTTTCTCGGTCTCGATCACAGTGTCTCGTGGCTAGGATTTGGGGTTTAGGAATTGATTTTACAGAGAGTGTGAGGTTTTAATAATTGAAGTTGGAGATTGGAGTTAGCACCTCCTAGTTATTAAACTCACACGGGGTTTACGAGGTCAAGGTAATAGATTTCGGGTCAGATAGATTAATTCGGGTTAACTTGAAAAAATAAAAAAATATATATGTTTAAAGTTTTTGTCGCGAGGGGCGAGCGCCGAGACGTCGTCTGGAGACGACGAAGGCACTTGTCGTGCCTCTCTGTATGAGATGTTGTGTGTTGGGAAGGGTTTTTGGATTTAATAATAAAATTATGATTAATGTTTAGGAGTCGCCACCTAGTATTATGGTCACTAAGAACCTATGGTCTGCGAGAGTCTGGGTAAGGGGCTGGTTGTACAAGGGGAAGACGCATCACCCCAGTACACCCTACCTAAGGTAAGCTGCATTATTGTTTGATTGTTTTTCTAGGTCGAGTTTATATTTGCTGGTTTTTTCTAAGGTTAAAGGTAAATTTCTCTTTATCAGAAAGTCTTTACCTTATTGGTTTAAATCCTAATCGTTCTAAAGTTTGAATTTAGCATCGCATTTTCTACACCTTGTATCTTTAACACCCGAGAGTATACTTTATCATGTAATTTTACACTCCACAGATATTAAAGTCTACATTTAGACCCTAAAAAAAAGATTGGAAAAAGATTTTTGATATTTTGGCCAAATCCTAATGGATGATCATAAACCGGTTATGATAATCATTTTTTCTTATTTTCAAAACATGAGAAAGATGCAATTTTTTTATGAAAATATACTTGGAAAATTTTTAGGATTTGGCCTTATACATGAATATAATTTGAATTTTTTTAAAAAAATTTCGGAGAAAACCAGGTATTTTAATACCGAATTTGTATTTTACAGTGTAAATATACAACCCGATATTATGCAAAATTGATAGAAAAATGGGTAAGAAAGTCACAATTTTTTTCAAAGGATTTTTGAATTTTTTTTTAAAAAGAGAAATATATAATGTAATATTATATATATTAATTAAATATTATTAAAACATGTGGGTCGGGCCGACCCAGATAACTGGGCCAAGCACAAACCCAGAAAACAGTGGGCCGATCTCGGCCCAACATATTTTCTTTCTTTCTTTTTTTGGGCCGAACCCGACCCAAACATTTAGGCTAGGCCAGAATTGGCCCGACCCAAGTGAGAAATGAATTATTTGCAAAATATGAACAGTAAGTTCACGTTCTGCATGTAGATTTGCAGTTGCAGACGGCGGAGTGAAGTGGGAGGCAACCTTGCAGAGGAGAAGAAGATGTTGTCACTGGCCTGGAGTGAGGTTCGAGGTGGTCTGGTCGTGGAAGACAAAAGGCTGATGGCAGCGTTGGTGGAGAGTTTTGGCCGCTGGAGTCGCTATGGGAGAAAGAAGAAACTGGTTTGTAGAGGAGAGAGAAAGGTTCATGGTAGCTCTTGGTGGTTGGTTGGTGGTTGTGTTGGCTTCTTGTGGTAGAGCTGGTGGTAGCTCTGGTTGGTGGCTGGAATGGCAGGGAGAGAGAGGGAGAAAACAAACTGCAGAAACAGGGACAAAGGGGCTGGTTGTTGGCCAACTTTAGACCCAATTTTCTTCTTGCTCAGGCCATGAAATGCACTCCTATCTATAAGAGGTGGAAGAGGGACATTTTTTCTTTAATGGTGTCAAATCATGGCCTTTGGTTTGGTTGGGAAGCATCCCAACCGTTGGTTTAAAGTGTGCATCATGAGTTGTCAAATATGCAAGAAAAGGCTGCCTGAGTTGACCTCTTTAGGTCGGCGCGGGGGCCGATTTCATGTTAATAGGCCTGAACGGATCATACTAGGGGATAAAGGGATGTCAAGTGACCATTTGGGTGTATGTTTTGTCAATTTTGATGGACATATGAGGCATTAAATGCACCTTAAAAGTAGCTCTCTAAGCTGTCATTTTCAGGCAAAATCAGGAAAGACAATGAACAGTGATCAGACGACTCATCGTCTGGTCCTCTCTCTCTTTCTGTTTTTTTTTAAAATTCAAAACGGCGTCGTTTTGGGTTAAATTAAGGATGTTTTCCCGATCTTTAATTTAGCCTTCCCGCTTACACTTTTGTGCAATGGTATCCCTAATTGACTATAAACTTTCGATTTAATGCAATTAAGCCCCTAATGAACTTCAATTGGAACCCCGAAGTTACGCGCCTATTGCGATTTGGTCCTTAGTTTCAGATTTATGCAATTTAACCCCTAATTGACCATTAAACTTTCAATTCCTTCAATTTCATCCCCGGATTTCGTCAATTAAGCCCCTATAGTTTGACGCCTTTTGTCGATTGGTCCTTGACTGTAATTTTGTCAATTTAACCCTTAATTGACCCAAAAACTTCAATTTTCTTGCAATTTGACCCATGATTTCAATCAATTATCTTGGTAAAAATTAGATTTGGTCTCTTAAAATTTCAATCTTCTCATTTAAGCCCAAATTAGTCTCTTAAACTTAATTTTTCATCAATTAAGCCCCAAAATAAAATTAATTTGACCCATTTAAAGTATAATTAAGTCCTTGCACTTAATTAAATCCTTCAATTGGATCCAAATTAATTCTAAACATAATTAAAATTCAATTTGGCCCATGATTAAATCAAATTAGCCTATTAAAAATTTAATTATGTCCTTAGACTTAATGTTTATGCAAATTCGTCCAATAATCATTTAATTTGACCTTGAATTTGTGTTTTTCTTCATTTTTGGGCATAATGGGGTACAATTAGGCTTTAAAGTTTCTTCCAAAATTGCTGCTTAATTCCTTGGCTTGCTTTCTCCATGTTGCAAACCTTTATTTTATTTTTTTATTTTTATTAAAAAAAGAGTGATTTTGGGAGAATAACCCAAGATTGGGTTATGACAGTTTTAATATCTTGTATGGAAAATTTTAAAACAATACATGTTAATGTAGATAATAAAAAAAAAATGAAGTGTAATATAATTATTTCACGTTGAAAAGTTAAGAAATAATTATTATGAACGTAACAATTTATAGTTATCCAACATCAAAAATTTAAGAAACAATATATATGGATTACAAGACAATGAATGTTAATATAAACTATATAAAAAAAAAAATGTGAAGTGTACTATAGTTATCTCACTTTGAAAAAAGTGTAGTATAGATATCTAATATTGAAAAACTAAGAAATAATTTGTGGATATAGATTATATATAGTTATTCCACATTAAAAAATTTAAAAATAATCCATATAAATATAGGCTATAAAAAAAAATATAAAGTGTAGTTTAATATAATTATCTCACTTCAAAAAATGCATGTGAATGTAGATATTATAATTATGCTACACTGAAAAAATCAAGAAACAAATTCATGTGGATATAACTATATATAGTTATTCCACATAAAAAAAATAATACATGTAGATATAGTCAATATAATTATCTCATATTAAAAAGTAAAAAAAAAAATTAATCTACATTGAAAAACTAAGAAACAATTATGTGAAAATAAGTTATATGTAATTATCTCACATCAAAAGGTTAAGAAATAATCCATATAAATATAAATTATAAAAAAAAATATGCGAGACTAAGTATTTATCAATTAATTTTATATATTTTTAAATTTATTAAAAATATATATAAAAATAAATCTCATAACTAATCTTTCAAGTTGCCCTGACGAGTTTCACAAGTTTGACTTGATAAATTACAAACTCGAGTTCTTATAATTTAAAACTTGGTCGAGATAGTGCACCGGGCAAAGCCAAGTTTCATAACCATGCACCAGCTCCAAGTGAGCGAGGGTTTATGTGGAATTCAACATCTCTTTTCAAAATCTTAATAAATATGACATTTAAATCAACAAAAAATATGCCATATTCTGCATACTTAAAATTCTCTTTCTTTTTTTTTGACATTAAACTATCATTTTCTAGTTTTTAAAAATACATGATTTTGTTAAATTTAATTAACTCAAAATTTAATTTGAAGAAATTTAATACATGTATACAAGGTAAAAGAGATAATTACATATTCAATCGACAAATCTTATATTATGAAACTTATAGTATCAAGAGTTTTTATTTATTTATTATTTCAATTTGTCACATGTATTTAAGAAAAAGTTAAAATTGAACATATATATATCTTTTATAATTTATTTACTCATAATTCCCAGAACTTTTTCATAGTTTCTCTGTTACATGCCTCAATTTCATGGATACCTCAAAATAATCTAGTCAATTCTCATTCCATAGTATATAGTTTTTTTTCTCAAAATTCAAATACTATTGTTCGTAGATACTCTTCAACTTAATGGGCTTAGACCTCCACCACTTAATGCCACTTAAGCTTTAATAATACTAGTCATAAATAGATCATTCGTATTTCACATTATAAACAGATTCTATATAATAGTATAAAAAATATTTCAAATCATTGCTACTTGACTCAAATCTATTCAAAAAAAATCAACAAATTTCAAGAAATTTAAAAAGGAATTTGTTCTTCTTATATTTTATAAAATTAAATATCTTAAATGTATTAGACAAGTGTTGCATTGTGATTACGGGGATGTTTGTTTTTTTTTATTGCTAAATTTAACTATTTAAAAACATATTCTTAGTTATTTCTAAGCATTTCTTGAGATCATTTGTACTAAATCAATTTTTTTAAAAATATATTCTAGTTTTCCCTTCATTTTTATGACTTAAGGAGGTGAAAGATCTTCTTGCGTTATTAAGGACTAAATTCAACATTTCAAGAAACATGAAGGATCAAATAAAAAAGGATAAAAACAAGGCAAATTTGATCAAGTAACAAGAATATGGCGCGGCAACTGCGGGCCCCATTGTTTGTCTTATCTTTATTATAAAAATACTTCTCTATCAACAAACTAATCTATCTTTATTTTTAGCACTAGACAGCTTGCGCTGCGTTATAATTCAGAAAATTTGTTATTATATATGCCAGTTGAGACGACAGCTCCCCTGTAAAAAAATGTTACTTCCAAAAATGGCAATACAATTGAAAAGGTATGCTTTGCTACAAAAATAATTATTTTTTAGCACAGTAGTAAAATAAATTAGAAAAATAATACAATTTAAAAGATATTTAAAATAGTAATTTAACTTGATGAATCGCATTTGACATATACGAGACTCGTTAAAACATTATGGTCATGATGTCTTTTCTAACCATTTCATAAAAAAAATAATAATTAAAAATCAGCTTGATACTTGATAGTTTCCATGCTTCTTTGGTGAATTGTCATTTAAAATTTTGGGCTAACAAAACGCGGCAAAGAAGCTCTGTGTTTTCACTTTTCAGGGGCCTAAAAACCATCCCGCTTAAAAATTTCCACTTCCAAAGTACCCACGATCCCGCTCTGCCCAATTCCACCAATCAGATTCAAGGATACACAATCCAATGGTCAATAACCTAAATCTCAATCCTCACGCGGATCGCCATCTGATCCAACGACCACCACACCGCCTTGCCTTCTATAAAACTAACTCTCCAAACTCTACCTTATCAAATCAAAAAACAAGAGTCAAAATCTCGTAAAAAAATGTCAGGGAGAGGAAAGGGGGGCAAGGGATTGGGAAAGGGAGGGGCCAAGAGGCATCGTAAGGTTCTTCGTGATAACATCCAGGGTATCACCAAGCCTGCGATCCGTCGTCTAGCAAGGCGTGGTGGTGTCAAGCGTATCAGTGGTCTTATCTACGAGGAGACCAGAGGCGTGCTCAAGATCTTCCTGGAGAATGTGATTCGTGATGCTGTAACCTACACAGAGCACGCACGCCGCAAGACAGTGACTGCTATGGATGTCGTGTATGCTTTGAAGAGGCAAGGCCGTACACTTTATGGTTTTGGTGGTTGAAGGAATTTGGGGATTTTCTGGGCTAGTGGTCGATTTAGGGTGTTTTGTTTGTTCTTGTTGGGTACATGGGTTGATACGCTTTAGGTAGACGTCTAATTCTTGTATTTTCAAAGCTTCAAGTGTCTCTCTCTTGATGCTTGATCTAAATGAAATGCTCCTTTTCCTTTTTATTCCGTGTCCTGTTTTGACCGGTTTTAATTTCTGATTCGATCCCCCTGTTTGCATACTGGGTTTTGCTTTGGCATTGCATAGATATTTCACCAACAATTCCAGGATCTTAGGTGTGACAAATTAAGAATCCGAGAGCGCTACTGTTTCTGGTTGGATGTATGACCATTAGTAGAACCAGAACTGGGTTGAACTGTTTGATATCCTATACTTTTATGACGCAGCTCGTTAGTTTAACGAAGAAACTCTTAAAAAGAGTAATCTTGTGTAAAGTTGGTTTGAGTGCTGTTGCCGTTTTTAATTTATTGGACACTTTGTTGAGAGTTATGAACTTGAGATCCTCAAGGAGCAAAGGGGCATGGACAGTCTTTGCCTTCCAAATGTGAATGCTAAGACTGTAGGATACCGATGATTGATTTGAGATTGTTCCTCAGAATTGTCTGTCGTGAGTTATGCTTGAAGGGTATTATTTACGAGTCTGTTGAAAGAAAAAAAATCTAATGGCGTAAATTATTTTAAATAAAATAAATAATAATTAAAATAATAAAGAATAAATGCGATAGAAAAAAATTGAAAAATAATAAAATATATAATTTTATAAATTATTTTAAGTAAAATAAATATAATTAAAATAATAAGGATGAAATATGATAGAAAGTTTTTTTAATTAAAATAATAATAAGATAAAAATAAATAACAATTAAAAAAATAATAATAAAATTAAAATTAAATCAAATTCTAAAATAAATTCAAAATAAAATATATAATAATAAAAAATTAAAGATTAAATTTGATATAATTAACAAATAACAATATTTTTTTAATTTTTATAATTTTTAAAAAATATTTTTTATTTAAAATAAAAAAATAATTTTTTAAAAACCAACATCAAATTTTTTCTTAAATAAAAAGGATTTTTCATTCACTGACACAGGAAACAAATATAAAAATGTTTAGAACAATTTCCATGAAACATGAAACAAACGGGCCTCGGATTCATTGCTATGTATGCATTCAATTACCTAAGTGGAATTTTGTTTGGATGATGAGAAAATACAACCAGTTTTTTATTTTGTTCTTAATTTTCCTAGCAACCAAGCAGATGATAATGTCTAAATCTAATCCGGTACCTCGGTCAATGCTTAATGTCAAAGAATGAATTTGGAATAGTTGTTTAATTCCCTTAAATCTTTCAAACAAATTGTGATGATACTCGTAAATCAAGAATCTTGGACATGAAAATGCTGGAAGCAAAATCAGTTTCAAGTGTAGTAATGTGCCTCTAGGCTTTACCTGAAAGGTCCGTAGTTGGGCTTAAATAGCTTACTTTAAGCGGGCAGGCCCATAAGACATCTTCGTCACTCTGAGTCCTAACTCCTAATCACCTCCTCGCATCTCTCTTCCTCTCACCGATCGCCATTTCCTTTCTCCAACAACCGCTACCAGTCAATCATTTGCCCTTTGTTCTTCAAGGTAAGGGCTCTCCTTCTCAGGGATTTCCCAAGATCTAATAGCAAAAAATATATATGGAAAAACTTTGTTTTCTTTTAGTTTTGATGTAAAGGATAAAAAATTGCTTCCAATTTACTTTCTATTGTAAACCAATCGAACCAGGATAGCTCATAACAAGCAGATCTAAATCAATTTTTTATTTTTTTTTAAAAAAACTACCATGTCCTGTTTAGCCCTTTCTTTGCAACCCTCAAATGGATCCGATATCCTCCTCCAAACCCGTGAGTGGTTCCCACCCGCTCGCGCACTCATCGCCACCTCCGCCTTCCGCCAAACACGCCTAGCCTTCTCCGCTACCAAACACCAACCAACCGCCACCACCAACCCTAGCAACCTCTCTTCCGACGATTACTCCCTCTCTGCAGCCTCTGTCGACTCCATTGCCTCTCTCGGTGACGATCCCCTCGCCGCCTCCAGCGGCCAGCTGATTGTCGGTGTTGAGAGCCGTTACCGTGTAGTCTACCGTCTAGTCAATGGAATCTACATTCTAGGTGTCACAATTGCAGATGGCGACAACTCAGTTAATGTGTTTGAGTGCATCAACATTGTTAATCAAGCTGTTAGTGTCATTGTAACTGCTTGTCGTGGCGTAGATGTGACTCCAGAGAAGCTCAGCCGGAAATACGCAGAGATCTATATGGCATTGGATATTGTACTACGAGGTGTGAGCAATATCAGACTTGCAGCTATGTTAACTTCAATGCATGGAGATGGAATTGCAAAAATGGTGCATTCTGCTTTGGATACGGAGAACAAAATACGCGGAGCAGATAGTTGGTCTAATCTGGAAGTGCATGCATCTGAGCAGCAGGCTAGCATTGAGGCATTTTCGAATGCAAGTTTTGAGTTGCCTCCGGAGACTATTGCCGCTGGAGATGAGGTGGCAGCGAGTCTTGCACCTGTTGTAAGTGAGCAGGATCAAAAATTGGAAAAACTTGAGGAACCTGAGGGGCCTAAAGATCCGTTTGCTGCGAGTGAGGCAGTAAATAAGCCAGAGGAGTTGGCTGGTGAATTTAAAAAGGATAAGACTCAGTCTAAGGATTTGACTCTTGCATTGGCAGGGTTGGAGGTTACTACATTGCCCCCTGCAGAGGCGACGCAAGCAACACATATAAGCGTGGAGGGATTTGAAGGGGACTATGGTGGGATTGAGTTTAGTAATGAACAGGCTTCTTTGGGAGAAACATTTGAAGGTTTCGGAGATGCATGGGGAGGTGGATTGGATGCTTCAGAGTTTGTGGGGCCGAAGAAAATCCCCAAACAACAAGGTCTCGGTGGACTTGAATTGTTGCAAACTGGTGATAGTGGCGATGCAGCAGCAGCAGCAGCAGCAAAAGCAAAAGCTGCGAGTGGAGCTACAGGTACTCCTCTTGAGAATCTTTTGGTTCAGAAAACTGAAATGAAGGGTCCTGAGATGTATATTGTAGAGGAAATTAGTGCAGAGTTTAGGGAATCGTTGCTTGCAAGAGTTGGATTAATGGGCCTGGTTTATTTGAGAACATTGCCCCCTAAAACTGATGCTGATAAAGAAACTGAGTTTTCATTTCGAGTTGATAATACAAGTGCTGTCAAGAGATTTGTTATGCAGGGTTCAAAGGTTAGTAGCCTAGGTAATGGGATGTTTCATGTGAGGACTGCACCCTCTGATGAGCCTATACCAATATTGAAGTATAGTTTGCTGCCTAGGTTTACTCCAATGCCGTTAAGGGTTCGTCTTACACAGCGCCATAGTGGAACTTTACTATCCTTGATGATCCAGTATGTTTCAAATCCAGATCTTCCAGCACCACTCACTGATGTGACATTTATTTTGAAATTACCAGTAGACCCTACATTGTTGAAGGTTTCGCCTAAAGCTGTGTTAAATAGGCCAGAGAGAGAGTTGAAATGGCATGTGCCAGAGATTCCACTCAAGGGTTCTCCTGGTCGATTGAAGGCAAGAATGCCTGTTGATTCTAACGAGGGAGAGGTTGATGAAGAGATTGAGGTTTTTGGTTACGTTAAGTTTTCAATGCAAGGAAAGACTTCTTTATCTGGCATTTGTCTACGGCCTGCTTCAGAGGGTAAGACAGACTTTTATGAGGTTAGTCACAGATACGAAAGTGGGGTTTACATGTGCAATTGATCATTGACATTATGGCTGCTTGCTTACAGATTGTTGTGTTTTTTTTTCTCTTCTTTTAGTTCCATGTGTTTTGTTGTTTTCCTTTGCTTGTACCATTCTTTGATATTGAGCTTGTACTTTAGATTGAGATTTGTGAAAACTTTGCTGTTACTTGTTATTAGCTAATCATTTTAGTAATGGATAGTGAATTTTGATATTCTATCCCTGTTTCTTTTAGCTGTTCATGGTCACTTATCGTTTGAAGTTCATGGTCTTAATATCATTTTGTTTTATATGAGATTTATCTGTGTACTATTGTCCAAATAAATTGTGCCTTTCGTTTACTATTCATATAGCACATGTGTGAAAGGATTCTAGGTAGAGCATCAAGTTTTATTAAGCTAGTAACATTATCATATTCTGGTGCACCTGATAGAAAAAAAAATAGTGATTGGCCTGTGTACTGAGACAATGACAATAGGGCAATTTCAGGTGTTGTTTTACAATTTTATCATGGTACTGAGCAAATTATTGATGACATTGGTATCACTTGAATGGAGAGAGTTTGTAATGCTCAATCAAGAAATAACCAGCCGTGTAGGTTTTAGTTCTGCATTGAAAATTCCAATAGAACCTGTCCATGTGTGTCTTGTGTTGCATTCATTTTGTTGCTGTCATCTCATTGATATCCAATTAGTGCTTCTTTTTGCCTTACGAGCTCCTCTTTCTACTTCAATGAAGGGATGTGTTCGGTATATGCAACACTCTGTCAGATTTGAACACACTAAAGCAACATAGATCTTTTTAACATTCAACTACAGTCAATAGGCAAAGTCATGGAAGTTTGAATCTTTGAAGTTTTCTTCGATGTGATGGCTCTTAATGAAGTCGCTTTCAGGTTTTGCTAGACATGCATCCTTCAGTGATTTGATAGGTTAATGGAAAGCAGCATTTGATAAGTTTTCAATGAATAACCAAAAATAGATTCTCTTGAAAAAATCTTATTGGGTACTTGTGCTTGATGAGTTACTTGGCATATTTTCGAGTTTTCTGTGAGGCATATCCTTAAGCTGAACTTGCAGCTTCTCCTTCGATATTGCCCTTATGAAGGTTGTTTTGCATCTGAAGCATGTCTTGCTCTCAATTATAGAAAAAATTGTCCTATGCAATGAAACACATGCACATACACAAACAAAAGCACATGTGCGCACACATGGACACACACACACACACCCCTAAACACCTTAATTCATTTATACAGTGCTTGGTTTTTATCGAACAATCTTAAGTATTAGGACGCCCTTCAAATTGTCAAATGTGCAGAAATTAATGAGATATACCTTTTCAAGTTTTTTTTTTTTAATATCTGATTGTGTGGAAAGAACCAATTTTATGCTGTTTCTACAAAGTAGGATTACTGAAATGGATGTCTAGGAGTGGAAATCAGGTTGGGGCCATTTTTTTGAAGGCTTTCCTGAAACTGGCAATGAAGAACAAATCATGTAAAACTATAAGATAAGTTTTCAATATGATGAGAACAAGGCTCCAACAATGACCTCTACCATATATCAGAAGTCCATCAGAACTTCTCTAAAGGATGCAGTCGTCATCCTTATCAAGTATCCTAATCAAGTAATCATTCTAGAATAATAGATAAGAGTTTTCTGTTTTTGTCCTCATCAGCTATTTGTGCGGATGCTTTCTTTCGTGCCCAAGAAATTTTTATTTCCAACTTGTGAAACTTTCTTTTCTTAAATCTATATCATGTTTAAAATTAAAATAATAATATAAACACATGATTGCGTCTTTACCTGTGAGCTTTGCACCCAAGGCGCACTTAAACAAACGCCTGCTATCAGATTTATATACTTGTGCATGTAGTTATTGAGCTATACTATTATTGAAATTCTGTAGCTAGCATTTTTATTCGTCAGCCGAAAGACTAAAGGTATATATACTTTGTGATGTCTGGAATGAAGCTTTTTTGAATTGGAAAGTTGGGCTTCTGAAATTGATTGCAATCCTAGATCCTGATTTAACAACTTATAGAAACAGATGGTGTCAATCATGTGATTTGACTTTTTGGCTGTCTGGAATGCATAATTCATTACCGGGAATTTGTTTAGGAAGAGTTGGATTCTTCAAAATATGAAATTGGATTGTGGTTTGATGGTTTTTTTAATAAGTGGAAGAGATAGAGGGTTGCCCACTAGGACAGATTGGAAATAGTTCAAGGATGTAAATCTTTATTATGAATTCATTGCTTTTAGCATTCAGTTGGTACACACTGCACCAGTTCACTGTCAAGTTTGATTCCACATGCAAGGTACACACCACATTCAGCTGTTAAACCCCTCAACAGCTCACTTTCAGATTCAGAAGGCAAATATGGCCCTTGGATGCTGTGTGGTGTAGTTTTTGCATCTGTTTTAAGTTGCCTGACAGCATAACTAAACACGCCTAGTCTGACTATTAATTCAATATCCACTAGAAAAAGCTTATGCAGTAATGGTTCAGCTTCAAGATCTACAAATGTAAAAACAGAAATTAAAAAGGAAATCTTTCAAAGTTTAAAAGCCAAAAACACAACTGAAGAATCCCAAGGAAAAAATCAAAATCACATGCAAATCACCCGGCCCGAATAGCTCCAACTCATCCCACACAACACCATAACATGAGACTGAGCAGCAACCAAAACAGAAACTAGAAGCACAACCCCATCCTCCACTCTTTCCTTTCCCGCGATCACCTTCTTTCTCGCTACCAACCGAGGAGTGCTACAGTACTCGCTACACATAGCTAGTAGTGTTCCAAGTGTTAGAATGGGTAGCCAAATAGAGAGGAACAATGCTATTCTTTTTTCTTTTTTTTTTTCCCCACTCATACTAGCTATTATAGCTACGGTGAAGTTGAAGCCATCCTCGCTAAAGTACAAGCAACGGCCAAACAAATTGTCATTGTGTCAGAGTGTATTAAAAAGAGTGGGGCCTGTGGGGGAGTTGAGTGAGGCTGCATTGGTATTTAAAATTATATATAAATTTTTTTAAAAAATATTTTTTAAATTAGTTATTTTATATATTTTAGGTTTATTAATTTTTAATTAATGAAATTTGATGGATATAATTATATTGTATTTTTAAGTTATTTGAATTATATATAAATTTTTATTTGAATTATGTATTTTAAGGTATTTGAACTCATGTATTATTTATTTTATTTTAATTTTAATTATGTTATATTATTATTTAGTATTTGATTGAAATTATCAATATATAATTAGATAAAATATTTTATTTATAATTTTATAATTTTATGATTTGAGTTTACATACAAATTTATATTATATATTTTATATCTTATTAAAAAATATTTTTAACAACTTTATCAAGAACATGATTGAAAGAGAGAGCAAAGAAAACGTAATGTATATTGTCATGAAAAGGTGATTAATTAGCCTAACCGAAGTGCTTGCCTTTGAGAGTAATCTAGCTAGCTTCTCATTATCCAAAGCACTTGCCCTTTTTCTCACCTTTCATAAATTACTGCTCAACAAAATTCCATCCAGCTAGTTTCGGTTAGGTTTTATGGCAAAAATAAGGGCAGAATCAACGCCCCCATAGCCTGACTCCGGCCATTTTCCCTTTCTTCTCTTTTCTTGTCAGAATTAATTTTTCCAAGTAGTTTTTAAAATTTATTTGTAGCAATGAATAAAACTAGCGAAATGCTGGCTCCAAAGCCCGGTGGCACAATCCCCACGCCGCCACCATTCTTTTCTAAACCGGTTGCTCTACAATTTGTCAAGCTTCAAGACCAGTTCCATCTTCGTCTTATGTTCTCTCGATTAGCATTTAAAGCCATAATTTCGTCCATTATTACTGTTGACAGCATGATGGTAGAGTTTCATGATTCAGTAAGGAAGCATCACTATCCTTCGTTCACAAGCGAGAATGATTTTTTCTTCCTCTTTCCTTTTTTTTTTTTTTCGCGTGGATGTTAAGAAAGAGTACTTGGTGGGTTAGAGGCTTTAATAGCCCAAAACTCGATTAAATGTATGACTTTCTCCATGCTCAACAAATTGCACCAAGATATAAAATATACACTTAATTAAATCAAGTTTTATTTTATTTCACGTACTCATCATTTTTAATATGACATTATACGCATGCAATTAACAGAGTTTAATATGACAATACACACTTCAATGCTCTTGATATAAATGATATAAATTAGAGATATTCTAACAAAAAAAAAAGATCAAAAAAGAAAGAAAGAGGGAGAGATAGAGAGAATAGGGATTGTTGATTTTGATGGTATGCTTTATCTATAATTTCTTTCCTCTTGGTAGCATGTCTATTATATGATTTTTCTGTTAATTGTTATATTGGTGATTGGAAAGTAGTGCAATTGGAGAAAATCTCGCTCTACATTAACAAAATTTAAAATGAGTGAGTTTTTCATTGTAACACATAATGAGTTTTTTTATAATTTAGTCCTTAAATTTTGTTTCTCTTCAATTGCATCCTTTTATGCCCCCAATTCACTTTGGTCATATTACTTTTTAGACCATAGCTTTTCGGTCCCTCAATATTTCAAAATTTCAATTGTCATGTAAAACTTTATTTTTTTTACTTTTTAGTCCTTGGTTTGAGAGAGCAGAGAGAAAGTTGCCCGATCCCAATGATAGAGAGAAAGAGTCTGGTTGACATTGATTAGGTACGATCTTGGTGTCAATAAGTTTTATTCGATGAAGAAAATCTCACCTAGATGTTATTTGGCCTTCCCATCACCTAAAATGATAGATATCAACTCACAAAGTTTTTATGTTTCAAGTTGATTTTAGACTTATGGATTTTTTTGGGTAATTTGATGCTATATATGGGTTTATCAAGGTATATATGGTGTTTTGGATAAAAAAATAATTGAAAATTGATTTTTTTCTAAGAAATTTGTGGCCAATGACGTGCTGTCCACCTCATTTCCAAATTAAAAAAAAAACACACATGCACGAGCTCTTTTCAAAATGGGCGACACATAGCCTGACTTTTTTTTTTTTAAAAAATTAGGGCAAATGCATGTCATTCACCCCATTTTCAAATGCAAAAATAAAAGCACACATGCATGAGCTCTTTTCAAAACGAGCCAGCCACACAAGCCTAGCTTCCCAAGTACAAAAATGCCTAACCGTTTTTTTTCCTCTATTTTTATTTTTTTAATTGATAACTCTTTTATATGTATTTTTCTTTAAAATAATTTTTTAATTTATATTTAGATTAATAACCCTTATATCTGATTTTTTAGATTGTTTATTTAGCCTTTTCAAATATTAGTTATTTTTTAAAAAATTATTTTGTATGTTTTTAATATTTCAAAGAGGTTATTATAATTTATCTATAATTTTTTTGTTTTATATAAATAAATTTTTTTTTAAAATAAAAAATTATTTGTTCTTAGTAAGAAAAAGAAACCTTTAAGATAAAAAAAATGTGCATTAAAGGCAAATATTTGAGTTAAATATTATACTTATCTATCTTTTACTTTATGAGAAATATTATCCTTTTATTTTAGAATCTGATTGGCATTAACAACTCTTTCTCAGTTTATCAATTCCAGTATTTTGAAATTTCTTTATATTTTTTAGTTAAGAGAATCATGATACAGTAAAACATAGTCACAAGATTGTCCTATTTTTCTACTACGTTAAGAATTAATTTAAGATCCTACGCACGCAATTGCATTAATAACATTTTTTTTATGCTCGTTTTATTTTATTTTATATAAGTACCAACTTTTCGATTCATAGTTATGTTTTTCCCTCAATGTCAAAACACACATTAACAACACCTACACCTACACATTCATCATTTTATGTTAGAAAAAAAATTATCCGACCCGTGATGAAGCGAATAGAATAAACGCACTAACAATTGTTTTTGCATTTATTGGCACAATTATCAATTTATTTAATTAAATGCATATATAAGCTTCTTGATTTATTATTAGGATTTTTCCATAAAAAAACATGAAAAAACATGCATATTGTTTTTTGCTAAATAAAAATTATCTGACCCATATCAAAGCATGAGTTAAAATAGCTATTACTCTTACAAAATCAATCAATTTTGTTATAAAACAGCACACCATGTAAAAGGATCAAACAATTAGTTTAATGCAAGCCATGTAAGAGGACTAAACTAAAACATTGACATAATTATTCTGTTGGTAGATTGTAGTGAATTTTACTGATAGAATATGCCATCGGTAAAAACCGATGGAAATATTCCATCAATATATACTGAGAGAATTACAGTGCTAAAAGAAGGAATAAAAAAAAGCCACAAAATACGATGATGTGTTATTTTTACTGATAGAATTATTGATGGATTGAAATCCATTAGTAAATCCGTTTGTAATATTTAATTTATAACCTGACGAGCGACCCTCTATTCTCCCTCCTCCATTTTTATCTACAACAAACAACACCCCCTAATTTTATCACAAATAAACCTCCCACTATAAATCTGGCCACCCCAACAATCAGTTTGTCAGTATCTTTGTTTTGATTCAAATTTTATCGAGGATTTTCCACTTCAAGTAAGAAAAAATACCTATTTTTTTTTTATTTGAGCTCAATTTTAAAATGTTGATTTTTATTGCATGTTTTTGTAGTATATGTATTTTTTTAGGTGTTTACTTGTTTTATAGCATTTTCCCATAGAAATTTGTTGTATGAATATATGATTTGTACATGTTAGAGTTTGTTTGAGATTTTATAAAATTATATTTGTTTGTAAATTGAATAAATGTATTTTGAATTTGTGGCTTAGTTGTTTTGTGATAAAATAAATAATGACTTATTTAACGAGTCCATTTTATATTTTGTCAATTTTATTGTTGAGTTGAAATTTTCGGTAAATGTATAGAAATTTGAATTTATATAGATAATTGATAATGAATTAATAGTACTATTAAAATATAGTGAATAAGTTTGAGTTAAACCAATTTTTACAAATTTATTTAGTTTACATAATTAATTAATACATGTAGTCATCAATATTCTTTATAGGTTTGATATAAGTAATGAATGACTGTTCATGAATGTATCGACATTCACCCAAATAATTGCGTAGGATGAATTATTGTAATGGGTTTCAGGGTTTTATTAATTACACACTATCTAATTCGAGAAATATTAGTAGATGCGGTATTAGATATCCATGTAAGAGGTGTAAAAATAAAAGGTTTCTCGATCTAGATGTTATAACAATGCATCTTCTGCAAAAAGAGTTCATGAAGAGATAGTTGTGTTGGTTTGCACACCAATAACCATATATTCCTTACGAGACCATGATAGAAAGGATAGTTGGGTAAACTTCTAGTTTTAGCAATGTGCATAGAGTTATAGATGACAATACTAATCTTTACAGAAATATAGTTATGGATGCGATAAAAATGAATCAGAGTTATATTGGTCAATTTCCAATTATAGATGAAGAGTCTAATATAGACACAACTATGTTTTTTGATATTTTGAAAAACTCCGACGAACCATTATGAGATGGGTGCACAAATCACATTAAATTATCGGTTGTTGCACATGTGTTCACCATCAAGTCAGATCATGGGTTGAGTAAGGCCAGTTATGACAAAATTATCGAATAGGAAAGAAGCATTTTACCTGAAGGGAATAGGCTGGAAGAGAAATTTTATGCGAAACCCTTCGACCTAGGATACCAGAAAATTGATATATATCCAAACTTCTGCATGTTATACTATATTGAAAATATAGAGTTGATTGAGTGTAGAACATGTGGACATGCTCATTATAAACCCAGAATTGACAGGAAAATGACTCTTGTTGCACATAGAAAACTTACATGCTTTCTAATCACATATAGATTGCAAAGGTTATTCATGACACTAAAGATTGATAAGCATATGACATGACATCATCCACATGATACGATGGATGGAGTTATGATGCAGCCTTCTAATGGTGAAACCTGAAAACATTTTAATAAAATGCATCTTCAGTATTCAATGGAATCAAGAAACGTGCATTTTGGGTTATGTGTAGATGGATTCAATCAATTTGAGTAATTTGCTACTTTTTATTCTTGTTGGCTAATGATACTCACGATTTAGAACTCGCCGCCGAGGATGTGTATAAAGCTAGAGTTCATGTTTTTATCTAAGGTTATACCTTGTCCTAATAGTCCAGGTCAGAATATAGATATTTTTCTTTCACCATTGATTTATTAGTTGAAGCAGTTGTGGTCATCCAAGGCTTTGACTTATGATATATCGAGAAAACAAAATTTTCAGATGAAGTCAATTTTAATATGTACTATCAATGATTTTCCTGCGTATGGTATGATTTCTGGTTGGAGCACGAATGAAAAACTAGCATGTCCATACTGTATGGAAAATAACAAAGCATGTATGTTAACAAATGACAGTAAAACGTCTTTTTTTATTGCCACCAACAGTTCTTGCCAACGGACCACAAGTATAGAAAGAATAGAAAAGACTTTGTTGGTAGAGTTGAAATGGATGTTGGACTGCTGCTATTATTGGGTGAATAATTGTATAACGTGGTATCGAGGTACAATGACATTATCTTTGGTTTTCAATCTGGTTAGCAGAAGTTTCTTGGTTTTGGTTTGACTCACAATTGGATAAAGTGAAGTATTTTCTAGGAGCTTTCTTATTGGAAGACTAATCTTCTCCGTCATAACCTTGATGTCATGTACATTGAAAAAAACGTGTTTGAAAACATTTTCAACACGGTTATAGACGTGAAAGGGAGGACAAAGAACAACATCAAGGCTGTAATGAATATATCTTTCTTTTGTCACTGTAAAAATATGAAGGTGGTTTATGATGGGTTAGGGGTTGTGAAGTTCAAAGCCAGCTTCATCTTAGATATGAATACATAGTTACTTGTCTACCAATGACTTAAGAGTCTGTGTTTTTCTAATGGACATGATTTGAACATATTAAGATTGGTGAATTTGGAGGATTGCAGATTGTATGGAATGAAAAGTTGTGACCATTCCATTAGCATACCAAAATTTATTACCAAAGGGGATATGGGATGAACTCTTGGAGATTAGTCATTTCTTTAGAGCTATATACTCTAACAAGTTGTAAACACAACATATGGAGATGTTTGAAACGAATATCGTCTAGATAATCTGCAAACTTGAGATGATATTCCCTCCATCATTCTTCGACTCAATATAGCATCTACCCAAACATCTATTGTTTGAGGTAAAAGTTGAAGGCCTAATCCAATATAGATGGATGTATCCATTTGAGAGGTTAGGGATTACACATGCATTATAATTAAAACTCTATTTAAAAAAAAATTCAAAACATTCATTTAATTGCATGTAAGTACTTGTTCAACCTCAAGAGAAAAGTAAAAGATAAGGCGCATGTCTAGGCTTTAATATGTGAGGCTTATATTGTTAAAGAGATCTCAACATTTTTCTTGAACTATTTCGAGCCTCACTTAAAATTAAGAATCAAACGTGTTCCAAACATGACGACAGTAGGGAAGTGCCTTCGAGTGAGAACTTATCAATATTCTCCCATTCTGGATGACCCGTACTAAAAAATACCTCGAGGGAAAGATATTTAATAGAAATATAATTTAGACATATGCATAAATATTTGCTATTTAACTATAATGAGCTGAGACCTTTTATCCAATAAGTTTAATACTTAACATGTTGTTACTTTCAAACAATTTATCTTTTACACTATCATAAACTGATAGATTTTTGAATTCCTTGTAAGCAATATCGTTAATTTTTACTGTTCTAAAACCCACAGCTAACTGGATCCCAAATCTTTCAATTATAAGATGAACAATTTTCCATGTAGTTCAAAACACATGTAAGGACTGTTTAATTATTCTTATTTTTTATATTGTGAAAGAGATGTAATTAATGTACCAGGTTTATCAATTGGGAGTAAATGTTAATATTACTTTGAATTTACTAAGTTCGAGTCTTGAAAAAAGGCAAAGTGCTATAATACGTATTTTGTTAATAAACATATGTTTCATATTGAAGAGTATGGTCATGATAGAAAAACATATAACAATGAAGTTTGTGTTAAGGGATTAAATTTTAATGAGTTTGAAGTTGATTACTATGAAAAGTTAGAAGATGTCATTGAATTATAATATCATAAAGAGCATAATACAATGTTTTTATTCAAATGTTATTGGTATGATACCATTGACAGAGAAATTAAAATAGATCCTCATCATGGTTTGGTCGAAATTAATACAAAGGCTAAACTCCTCAACATTGACGATGTCTTTGTTTTCGCCAAGTAATGCTAACAAATTTATTACACATACACTTCTTCCTTTAGAAATGATCGTTCAAGAGTTAACTCCTCAACGTTGATGATGCTTTATTTTCGCCAAGCAATGCCATCAAATTTATTATGCATACACTCATTCCTTTAGAAAGGATTGTTCAAGAGTTGATTGGTTATCCATAGTGAAAAACAAACTGAGGGGTCGTGTCTTTGTTGTTCAAGATGACAATGATGAATTAAATATGAGAGATAATGTCTTTTAACTCGATGAGTTAGTTGATCCATATCGAGTTCCTCTGCCTAATGATTTAGAAGAATATTCAAATTTTCATGTCATTGAGAATATTTTTGTTGATGTTAATGTTGACGTTGGAGAGTTAAATGATGTTTCGAGAGCCAACAAACATACACAAGTCAATGAAGATGATGATAACGATGAAATCAATGTAGAAGATTGTGATGGAGATTAAAACATTGAAGAAAAAAGACAATTCTGATTAATTTGCACAATATGAATTTGTAATGCCATAAAATATAATGTAATATTTTAGGATAAAATTACCTTTAATGTAATGACAATGATGTTTATTTATTATTAAATAACAATGAAGCATTTATTTTATGTGATTTTATTATTATACACAAAACTAGTGTTATTGTGCTGTTGTAATTTAAAGTATTTACAGGATAGATACATAAGGAATATAAATACAATCTGACAACAAAAATTGTTTTACACTAATGAAAATACCGATAATTTGTAAAATACCAACATATATACCGTTCATTGTGTTCAATGCATACAAGATCACCAACGATTCATGTCTGTTAGTATTTTCTCGAGAGTTAAGGAATTGTTCACTTTTCATTTTCACTATTTATTACTATCCAGTACAAGTGGGATCACTAATGGTTAATGTTTGTCGGTATTTTCTTAGATGGAATCACTAACGGTTCGGAAAAATCTTCTAATTAAAATTTTTAATTAGACATTATAGATGGAAATACCAAAAGAAAAATTAAAAATACTAATATTTAAATGGCTGTTAGGAATTTTGTTTGTAAAAATCCCCTAAATTAAAAGATTAGAATCCCTGAAATCAGAACAGACGAGCACATGTCTCTTCCTCTGGAGCTTTTCTCTTCTCCTCCTAAATCTTCATCTTTGTTTCTCTTCTCTTCTTCTCCATGAGCATGTATGTCTTCTCCTTCTCTTCTTCTCTTATTATTTAACATAATGTTTGAATTTTGTTTTCTCTTCTCAAGATCACGAGAACTCACAACGACAATAAGATAACATTCTTTATTTTCCTTTTTTTAATGTTTTTTTGCATTATTTTTTTTAAATTTCTATTCTTAATTGTATGAATGTTGTTGGGACTTTTTTAAATGTTTTAATTTTTATGTTCTTTAATGATTGTATGAATGTTGTTGGAATTTTTTTAATTTTCTTTTTAATTTTTATGTTCTTATCTTTCATTAAATATTATTAGATTATAATTTTATTTATAAGACCCACATAATCATTATGGTTAGCTAATTGATTTGTTAGTGATAACAAAAAGTTTTTTATTTCATGAAAAATAAAAATTATTTTAAAATATAAAAATAAAAAATAGTAGCCATCATAAATAAATAAAAAATAGCTAAGATAATAGTTAGGATAAATGAATAGTTTTTTAATGTGAAATATTGATACTACGAATACTTTAACGTGTTTATATCTATCTCCTTTGATCATTTCACAAATGGCCGTAGCAAAGTTAATGGCAAATTTGGTTAAATTAACATAATTGAAATGATTAGACTGACATAGATTGGAGTAAAATCAAATGGTTTGTGGCAATCCAATTTAAATTGTTGTGTATTTAGAGGTTTAAAATTTTTGGGTAGTCTCCTGTATAGAGGATCTGTTGCCGAATTGTTTTTGAAAATAGAAATGATTTACAGTACTTTAATCTTTTAATTGATGTAGATGCCTATGAGAACGTCAAGAACACATTGTATGGACATGATTACTGCTAGTTCTCCTAGTAACGATTCAGACAACCATGAGTCGTTAGGTATTGACCAAGAACAAACACTTAAGAGATAAACATCCACCACATTGAGGGGGGTCCCTTCATAGTAGGATCCATTTACCTGGAAGTACTAGGCTCAGTGGAAGAACGATATTTCAATGTAAGTTTGTTTTTCCTTTACATCAACAAGTTAATAATTTTTGAAAAATTAATTTCAATTAACAAATGAAATTTCAGGTTTACAAACATTAGGGCTGCCAATACCATACCATAACTCCGGTGTAGAGAATCGAAACCAGTGTGTTCACGGTTCTATTACTACGCATACTGATAGCTCTGTTTCGTTCGTTTTACATGCAAAGCGGATGATAAGATTTTTTATTAATCACATCAATTTTTTTATTTAATATATTTAACTAACAATAATTTTCTCTTGCAGGCTGCGGTTCTTGGATGTGATTTAAGCCTGATAAGGCTTTTTATGGAAACGTACATATGGAGTGATAACTGCTAAAAAAAAGGTGTAGCAGCTCGTGAATAGTCAAGCTCAACACTTTATGGTATGTTGGTTTTCAACCATTTTTTTTTTGAAATTATTATTTTTTTTTAAATTTGCTTCAATGGAGTCAGGTTTCCAAACATCCTGAGTGGAAAACCTATGATTGATGCATGATTTAGAAGGTTTAAGGTTAGTAATGACTTAAATATTTTTTTATTATGTTAATTTGGTTAGTTTATTAATATTAATGAAAATTTTATTTTACAAATTTTAACCGCAAGGAAAATTTTAAATGAGATAGAGGTGACAACACAATTGCAAGGTGGGTTTGGGAGAATCACGCTGCAACTAGGTAAGGTTGATATCAAGATAATTTTTTAATCCTTTTATTCAATTTTATTTTTCATTTACTAACAGATAATTCATTTTTACCATAAAGTTTGTGGGATTTTTGGTACGAGATACAAAAAAACCAAAAGATATGCGAAAGAAAGAGAGTTTCTAAGCTAGAAGAACATGATGGTTTTGGAGGATTTTAGACCTTCGTACATCTTGGAGGTTGTGTGGGCAGAAAATATTCAGCACATGATGTCTGAACGTTTCGTGTGACGATCACACTCCGGTGTGGAGAACCAGAACCATTGTGTTTACGGTTCTGTTACCATGCATACCAACAGCTCTGTTCCATTCGTTTCACATGCAAAACGGATGATAAGATTCTTTATTAATTACATCAATTTTTTATTTAATATATTTAACTAACAATAATTTTCTCTTGCAGGCTACGGTTCTTGTACGCGACTTAAGCCCGATGGAGTTTTATGTGGAAATGCACATGTGAAGTGATGACCACCAAATAAAAGTGCAGCATCTTGTGGATAGTCGAGCTCAACACTTTGTGGTATGTTAGTTTTCAACCATTTTTTTTCTTAAGTTATTTTTTTTTGAATTTTTTGACTTTGTTTTCTAGGATACATATAACACCTGGTTGAAGTATAGATACAAGGACGATCCTTCGACCCATCGGGATTTGGATTTGGATCTGTGGTTATAGGGAGGTTCATCCGGTGGACCCGATAGAAATCGGATGTATGGTCTCTCTAACACTACGACCGAGGACTTGCTGACGACCCGTGATGTTTCAACCATTGGATGCTCACAATCAATTTCAAGCATTCAAACTCTGAAGTTCAAGATGATTTTAGACCAATGAGTTCAAGCTCAAACAACCCATCTTGCTGCTGATAATGAACGACTTAGTGTTGAGATGACCGAACTCTGTCGATCGGTGATGGAGACGAGATCATAGATGGGTGGTACATATGCTCCCTTTGATTTGCCCCATGGTCTCAGTGAAGAACTGCCTCCTCCTTCTCCTATGCCTCTATTCTAGATTAATTTTATTTGAACTAATAAATGTTTAAATTTATAATAAATATTTTATTTTTATATTAATTCAATTATTTTCTACTTTTGTTTAATAGATTCTTTTTTAAAAAATATTTTAAAATTATTACCAATGAGGTTAATGACGGAGTTTATCTGTCGGTATATTCTAGATAGTTGGAAAAGAATTACTGAAAATGTCACTACCACTATTTACTCACCAATGAAATTACAGACGGTATGTTTGATGATTATATGTCAAATTCACTGAGGGGATTACCGATGGACAAAAAAAATCATTGATGGAATTACATACACATACGACTTTTTTGTCGGTGATATGTTATATTCACTGATGGAAATACTGACAGAATGAAGCGAGTAATTTTTTTAGGTGCTTTTGCTATCAATAAATCCATCGGTGAAATTGTTATTGACGGACTCACCGATAGACCACAAATCACCAACGAGAGTTTTTTTGACGGAGATTTTTTGTTCGTGAGCCCGTTGCTAAAATTCGTGCTGACGGATTAAGAGTATAAATACCGATAGAAAATTTCGTAAGTAAATCTAAAAATTTTGGTAATGATGCAAGGGTTGGGAACACTGATTTTGAGATGATAAAGCCTCCAAACTATTTACTAGGACAAACATAGAAGTCCATTATTAACCACCAATTTAGTAAGTATGATCAATTATTCCGGCTGTTGGCCTCTCTCATCAATACATATACAATTATGGTTGTCAACTTGTACAAATGACATTGCAGAGATCATGAGAGTTGTGGTTGGCACAACAGAGACGATGATCCAGCAATGCATCATCCGATCTTCAACTTGGTTTAATTGCACTGCATTTTCTACTTTGTCAGCTTCTTAAAATACTGAAACTCTCTTTAGATGATAAGTATAAATGATGAGCCCATGGAAGCATCGGTGTGTATAAAGAAAAACAAAAAAAAAATTATTTATTGAATATATAATATCGATCTTCCACCCACTTTCAACATCTAGGTATAAATAAAGAGACAAAATCCCAAAAGTGACAATAGCATTAGGTATAAATAACAGATAATATCGGTATTTTTAATTATGCCACTCGCAGGACTCTCGTGATCATCTTTCACTTCACTCTACACCACCTAACCTAAAAATTAAAAATTAAAAAAAATAAAAATAAAGAAAAACCCTCAAATCTTGAATGCTCAGTTACTAAGGGGCCATAAATATTATCAACCATGCATGTTCCATCACTCTACTCTTATCACCAAAATCATGTCCCTTGCTTCTACGTTGAGTCACAATTACATTACCCTCGCTACCAAGGCACCAACCAAATCAATCCTCAAATTTAATCCAATCACCATTTTACCCTCACCAAAATCACCCACTCTTTTTTCGCACAGCAAACTTTTAGACCCAATATTGTCCCGAAAATGTTGATTTGGACGGACATCACCTGCATGGCAAGTGCCAGATCCAATTCCATTTGTTTCCATCTGCTCATACCTGGGGCGTCAGGAACGACGTCGCTACAGCAACACTAGCAGGGTCCTTGCAGCTTAATACTCTAAGCAGCCTACAAGAGCCCTTGCTAATAGAACTCTGGCTAACCGGCGTCTTCTTGCCGTCGGTATCAACAGGCGGGAACATGGTCATCGAAGAATTACGGCGAACTTGCCGGCTTTTTATATCGCTAAGGTCCATCTCTGTAGGAGGCTTAACCACCCCGAACATCAGCAGATACCATCGGGGCTTTGAGGTCGTCCTCTTAACTTCACCTCTTGCATGGATACTCTTTAATGATGAACTTCTTTCAATATCCAATTCCGGTGAAAATTTCTTAGAGCTAGGAAACCTTTCAAGGTTGCGATAATCCAGAGACCGACTGTTTCTCATGAGTGCAATATTATTCTTGGTACTATTCGAACGACTTACAGAACTTTGCAACTCGGATAAAGAATCGCATCGGCGACGAAAAGAAATGCGTTGTTGGTCTTCTTTAGTTTGATTTTGGGGAGTAAAGTAGGGCTCTATGAAGGGAACGAGCTTACCATGAAAGATAATGTCTTCAGCTGAACTCATCTCTGAGCTTACGTCGCTAAAGAACTCGAAGGATTCGGCAGGCTCCGATGATGGTCTTGCACTATTGTGGGCAGCTATATCTGGGCTTTCTTTGTTCCTGCCTTGTAGCGGGAAGTCACAAAGAGAGAGAGCTTCTTCTTCTTCTTCTTCTTGGTCTCCGTCTCGGTCTTGGTCGTGTTCCTGTTCTCGATCACGGTGGAGATTGGTGTAATCTCCCATATTTCTGGAGAGAGAAATCAAATGTGGGGAGGGGGATCCAATGTTCTTGTGGTTTCTATATTATGAACTTAAGAGGAGTTTTGCTACAAAAAGAAAAAAAGAGAAGAACGAAATTTTAATTTTTCATATTTTTGGTCTCTCTTTCCCTGTCTCCTTTCTTTTCTTGGCATTTATCAATGCTTGTAAAATAGAGGAGAAGGAGAATATAAATACTATGTATAGAGTTAAGGAAAAAGAGAGGCAAATTAAGACCATGTACATATAATAATTTAAGTTTTGGAGTATGTGGGGATTCTATGATAACGTAGGGATTCTATGATAACGTAGTGTTGTTTTGGCTTTGTAGGAGGGAGAGATAAAGCCATTTGGAAAGGGTGAAAACAAAGAATTGAGTGTTACATAGTTAGGACAAGAGGGGGGAGAGAGAGAGAGAGAGAGAGGGAGTGGACGTTACTGAAGAAGAGGGAGGCACTTCTTTCCAGCACTTTCGACCAGGTTTTGGAGGTGGCTGTTCTCTACAGGTTCTTTTTTAAGCCTGATTAACATACATACATACATACATACATACATACATATATATATATATATGCAAATGTCTACCAATGCCTGCCTAACACGTGTACTATCCATATTGACGTGTTGAGTCCTTTGTATTTGAGGGCTCGAGGCCATTACCAGGTCATCACAGCCCAACAGGTACGTCACCACCTAAAGAGCTCACTGAACACTTTACAAGATTAATACTTGTTTGTTTGTTTGTTTATGTGTTTAAAAAGTATTTTGGAAATATTTAAATTTTATTTTATTTTTTAAATTTTAAATTAATATATTTTTGATATTTTCATATTATTTTGATGTTTTGATATTAAAAATTATTTTTAAAAAATAATAAAAAATTTATTTTGATGTATTTTCAAGTAAAAAACATTTTAAAAAATATAAATAAGTAAATAAAAAACTAAATGCTTTTACTAGACAATACACTATGCAGTGTTAGTAGAAGTATTTTATATTTTATAAATGCTTTTCTTTGCTTAACAAACTATTTTTTCTTCAATTTTTTTCCTTTTATATTCATTTTCTAAGAATTGGACTTGATGATGTTTCTACATTGGCCTTCTATTTTGTTATTATCATGTCAAAAAAAAAATTACCAACGTTGAATTGATTCAATTTTTGAAAAATTAAATTAAATTTAATTATTAAAAAAAATCAAAGATGGATGGACCAAGATTGAAAATAGGTAAAAATGTAACCGTTCTTTGGTCTACGCATTGTTTGTCCAACATCTTCTTGGAAAAACATTCATTGATATTTCTCTTTCATTTATTTCGATAATTATACATTTTAATCAAAAACTTCATTTTATTCATTTTTAAGTCGTTGCTTTTGAGATACGAGAGAGAAAGTTTTCATAAATAGGAGAAGAGAGAGAAAACCAATGGTTGTCAATATTCCAAAATAAAAAAACATATTCTTAATGTTAATAGCTTCTATTCGATGAAAGAAACTCTATTAAGGTATCTTTTTACCTTTCGTATTAACTGAGAAACTATATCATGGTCAACAAAGATTTTTTTTTCAGGTTTGATTTTATATTTTTGGATGAATTTAGGGGTGTATTGGGTTGAGTAATTGATTTATTGAGGTTTTAAGAATGTTTTTATATACATATAGATATTTTTAGATAAAAATAGATTGAAAATTAGTTTTTTGGATTGAAAAACTCACCGCATGATTTTCAAATCATTTCATTGATGGTTGAAATTTAAAAATACAAACAATGAATTGTCTATATTTTTTTATAAAAAGAAATGGGTTTGTAAGCCTAGTGTATAGGCCTGACTTTTTTTTATGTGCTAGGCTCACAAGCCTAACTATTTTGTCTTTTGTTTAGCTTTTTTTCTTGGAATTTTAATTTAAACCATTAAAATAGACTAATTATCAGTTTATTTGAGAATTTTTAATTGAATGTAATCCAATTTCCCTTAAGATCATAGTTTTTTTTATTGTTATTATATTAGCAAGTGCTTTTTTATACAACCTTTTATATTTATTTTTAATAATTCAATCACTTGTGCATGACTATTATTAAGAATAAAATTAATTAAAAAATAAAGTTGTTAAACCTAATTAGATCATATGTTTGGTTGGTTAATGTGGGTCGATCCAAGACATCATCGTCTCAATATTTAAAAATCAATATTAGAACCATTGCCTTTATTTTTTTAAGTCAAATCAGGTTTTTTGGGGGTTGATCGGATCGCTCTTTAACTCATTTAGTAAATCAGGTCATATAAAATCAACTCTAACTCGGTTTAGTTTAAGAATTAGGTCAAGCAAGAGCCTAATCCAACAGGTGTTTAGTTTCAATTGAGATTTATTAAAACGTTAAAGGGTTTTTTTTTCATTTTAGAGATTAACTTTTGATCTGACTTGTGATAAAGCGTGGACAAGTTTACTGTGAGTGGTAATAATAATTTCTCTATGTTTTTTTTCCTTTAGTATTTTTTTTATACTCCGTTCATCTAACTTTTTTTTTAATTTTATCTTTTCACGTTGTGTAAATTAAAAATTGAGCTTGATAATTTATTTTACTTTTCTTTCTAACAGGTTATTATGTTGTTAAAAAATATTATGTCATTGGTGTAACACGTTCGTGCGTGGCGTGGTAGGACGTCGGGGTCGAGGAGTCGCCACGTAATTGTTTGGTTCAGGGTCACAAGGAGACTCAGGTGAATTGGTCTTATATCAAATTCTAAGGTAAAAGACTAGTTGTGGTTAGGAAAGGAATTAATACCCCTAGCACACCTTACCTGAAGTAATCTGCATTGTATGGTGAATCATTACTCTTAAGACCAATTCAGTGAAAATATTTGTATTTGAGGTAAATAAATACAAAATTCAATAAGTAAGGACTCAATAAGAATTTTGAAAAGCTTAATTAATTTTATTAAGGACTTATTTGCAAGAAAAATTATTTTTTTAGAGTCAATTTGGGTGTTAATTAGAAGAAATTGAAGTTTGGGGGTTGAAATTGGACTTTGAAAAGCTTAATTGGCTAAATCAGGGGCTTAATTATGAAAAAATTAAAATTTTGTATCTAATTAGGGGTTTGATTGAAGAAATTCAGGTCCAAGGACCAACCTGTAAATGGTACGCAATTTTAGGGGTAGAAATTGGTGAAATCAAGGACCGAATTGAAGAAAATTAAAAGTTCAATGGTCCATTCGAGGTCCAATTGAACAAATCAGAAACCAAAGATCAAAAAGAAAATGACATTAAACTTTAGTGTTTAACCCAGATGACACGTCATTCAACCTCTATTCATCTTTTTTCTTGGCAGTTCACAATGATTGGGTTGACACCTTGTAAGAGCTTGTTGTGGAGTTTTAGATCTCGAAATGACATGCGATTTTTGCTAATGGAAGAGGAACATCCCCTCTACAACCTCATTTCCATGAAATTAGGCATTTACATCCCAATTCTTCCATATAAGTCTCCAACATCTTGTCCCTGATTAATCATTACTTAATTTTTAGATTATGGACTGATCGAGTTGACACCTTCAAACGAGTAAATGTGGAGCTACAGACCTCCAAATTGAGCAAGGTTCGATAAAAAAAAAAGTGCACCCCTTTTACTAACTTCAAGAGGTCTTCAATGATGATGATGTCGGAATTGCTTCGATGAAGCCTCGAAAATGGTCAACTTAATCAGCCTTTACTAAGATACCAATTGGTGCAAAACCACCTAACATTTTCATGTGTTAACACTTCAAAGCTCCTAAAGGGTTATTACCAAGGGCTATAAATTGTTCCCCCAAGATCAGAAAGTGGAGAATGCATGCCTTTATCTCTAAGCAAAGGAAACCCACCTAGGCCAAAACCACCATTGCAAAAACCATTAAAGGATAGAGTATCCAGTTGTGAATTTTTTTTGTAGAACTCTCATTTTGATAAAAGGGCTCTGCTTTGATTAATTTTTGATGAAATCCATCAAAAACCCTAGAAAAACCCTATAAATAACCTTGGAAATTTGAGATGAAAGGAGGAGAAAAACCCTATAAATACTAAGAAAATATCATAGTTGTGAAATTTTATGAGCCTAGCATAAGAGTTTCTTCATCTTTGAAAATGCAGCAAGTTTGTGGAAACAAAACCTTACAAAGAAAAGAAAAGAAGGGCAATAGATGTTCTAGAGGTTTGAATGTATATTTCTTAACCTAAAATTAGAGTCCATGTGACTTACTTGATTTGATTTTTATTATCATTTGGTTTGTGTTTAAGTTTACAGATATGAAAATGTGTTTGGAATAGTTGAAAAGCCTTTAGTTAAGTTAGCTTTTGATAAAATAATGCTTGTTTTTTCAGTTTTGTTAGTTCAATTAATGCATTGATAAGATATGTTGTTAATTTTGGGTTTATAAGGCTTTTGTCATTACCAAAATATATTTTATAAATCATATTTGAATCCAAATTGCATAGATAACCTTGTTGATTTTATTTGCCAATTTTGGAAAATGGGATGTCATGCATGTTTTTCATGATTTGCTATTTTTTGTTGTTTGTTTTGATTCAAATGTATATGACTATGACAATATGGTTTGTGTGAACCAAAAAGATTCAGCTTTGAGGCTTGGTATGCATTCCTGGACTTAGTAGCAGGCTAATGCATTTCTGGGCAAAATCTGGATTGGTATTCTTTATGTTTTTCCCAACAACATTATCTTAGCTATGAGTTTTTGACCTGTTTTGTTTCATTTCTTTGCATCTTCACATTCTCATGACATCATTAAACAATGATCTAGGGTTTTCAAGCATCAATAACTATTTTCAATGAGTTTTAATGTTAAGGTTTTGGTTTTTGGTACTAAAATATTTTTGGTCAAACTGGGATTATTGAGTGATAATTGTTGAGTTTTGTTGCTTGATTATTGGTCCTTGCATGGTCTCGAACCTTTCTGTTCCTTTTATTTCATGAAATCTTGTTTGGTTTATAGTTCGTATTACTGGAATCCCTTTAAATGTTCATCTGTGTTCTTTGTGTTTTTTGTTTTTTTCTAGGTTTTGATCCATTTTCACCAAATTTTTTGAGTTTTTTGTGTTTTTGATAAGTTTAATCTATTTTTGTTCTTTGCTTTTTTTTTTTGTCAAACTCATGTTTTTGGTTTGGTTCATGGTAGGACCAATGGTTTCTGGTCAACCTGGTTGAGTTAAAATTGAGTAAATGGTTAAGGCTTTGTTTGGCCAACAATATTTTTGCTAAAGTTTTTTTTTGGTTTAAGGGTAAGTTTGACCAACACCCCTTAGGTTTGTTTTGAAGAGTTTTATTACAAAACAAAAAAGGTTTTTATCAAACAAAGCTTAGAAAAAAAAACAATAAAAATTATAAAACAAATACTTTCTTTTTTTCTTGTATATGGCTAAAAAATCCTTAAAATTATTTGAGCATTTTTTATTTTAAAATTCAAAAACATTATGGCATGTTTTTTTTT
>Ga0325414_1000457_pt1 | contig 32997 bp, 16 predicted proteins | sample PopdelMetagenome_8_FD_206183 | JGI IMG/M metagenome (GOLD analysis project Ga0325414, IMG submission 206183) | Populus deltoides microbial communities from Bellville, Georgia, United States - Leaf-PdKOR-R3 | ecosystem: Host-associated > Plants > Phyllosphere > Phylloplane/Leaf | place: USA... | reverse complement strand
TCTTTGTTGTGAATTTATACTTCTTTTGCTCGTCTCCAGGTGTAGGCGTTGTGATCGAGTTGGTTTATAGTCTTGTTGCCTTGGAGCAAGTCTTCCATTGTGATAAGCTCATTCAAATCTCAACAAATTTGGGTTAGATTGATCTTGGGGTCGCAAATACCATTAAATTCCGCTAGGGTTCGCATCAAATCGTCTCCTCATTAAGACTTTTATCTCCCCTAAGTCTGAATATGGGCTACTCCTCATTCCTCTTTATATTGATTACAATCTGATCCCACCAAATCAATGCATACTTCATAAACTCAATGACCATCAATTTCATCTTCTTTTGTTCGAAATAGCTATGGTAATAAAAAATTCAATCTATCTTTTTCTCTCACTCCAAATAAGCCTCGAGATCATTTTTACTTTAGAAGTTAGGAATTTTAAGTTTAATGGAGTCCAAGTCCCCGTCCACATCTTTGTAATTTCCCATACCATTGAAATTCACATTCTTTCTAGCCTTGTTCTGTCTAAACCTAATTCCTTGGGCCAACAGATGCAAATTCATAGTCATCTTCACTTGTATTAATATTTTTGTTAACAAACTCTTCAAAATCAGATCTGACATTCAGTATAGCCCTTTAAACCATTTGTTCTCAACGATTAGCCCCACTATTCTGTTGCTTTATCAAATTCACCTCATCTTTCAGATCCTTGTACATCCTAGACAAGAGCTCGAGTTGTTGGCCTATAGCTTGCAATTAGAAACTGACATTAGTGTTTTGTGTCACCGATTTGTTGTTTTCAGATATTTTTTTGAATATGTAAAATTTGGTTAGTAGCACTAAATATGTCCTCACACCTCTCATGTTTCATATAAAAATCAAGGCTTTTCATTCTAAAAAGTTCACTATGCCTTTTACCTCACAACTTATTTTCTTTTGGTTCTTTAAGAACTGATATCAACAAATCAAAGTTAGTGGCCTTCGTAGCACAATTTAATTATAATTTTCAGACTCAAGAATCAATAAATATACTGAAAACAAAGCAAAACAAAACTACGATTATAATTTCACAAGTAGCAATGCAAATTCGTATGAATTGTGAACGAAATGAAGACACAAAATAAAAAAAGCAAAAATTAGTGAGAACAAGTATTTGACTCCTAAATAACCCAATTATAATAGAAATAAAAGATTTGAGTGAAAACAAACAGTAAGTACCATGTTTTGGAGCTTGACACAAATTTGACTTGTTACGTAATTTTTATGTACTAGAATTGAAATATAACTTTATTTTTTGCTTAGATGCTACAAACATAAAGATTAAAAAGATGAACAACACAAACACTAAAAAACTTAGAACACTAAGAAAATGAAAAAAAAAAAAACAGAAGGATATAACCTTGTTTTGGAGCCTAGCTCTAATACCAACTGATGCGAACCTCCTAATTATGTGGTCACGTAACCCACAATCAAGATTGAGATTTGATCCTAGAAAACTAAAATAGGTCTAATAGGAGTGTGACACAATGAAAACCTGCCCCAAGGCACCAATACTATTAGAATGAAGTAGAATAATGCTACGAAGACAGTTAATCATTGATAAGTAAGATTCAGTTCGTTCAAGAACTGAAGAATGCAAAAATCACTCTCACACTTTTAAACTGAAAAAATTCAAAAGTATTATTCATCAATGGCTGTTGAAATTTGTCTTACATGAGTTTAAATAGTTCTTGAGAATTTAACCCTAATGGATCTACCCTAGTTGGCTTAATTACAAAACTGACCCAAAAAACTTAAACTAAAAAGCCCATAACCTTATCCAAGCAAGATTTGGATCGTAGCTGAAAATAAAATATTAATTAATCCCAAATAAGCCTTGGGTTGTAGCTGACAAAATAAAATAAAGCTCATAATATTAATTTTTTGTTCTGCCGTGAGAAGAAGAGAAGGACATAAAATATTACAAAACTAATTCAAGGCTTATTTATAGCATTCCATGTAGCCCATTAATCCTAGAAACTAAAGGAAAAGGTAGTCGCCCATGCTGTTTCCAAGTTGTAGTAGGATTCTTTGGTTTTCTTTGTTGTGTTCTCTCCCACCTAACAAGAAAAGGTACAAAAATAATAAATCCTAATACTTAAAGGAAATTATTAATGTTCTCATATACAATAGGAAGTCCATAACTAATTAGGAATCCATAAAACATATAGAAACATCATAAACACAAGGCTGACTAAAAATTTGGAAAATTAGCAGCCTTATTGCCAAAGCCTTATGGCCCAATAAGGTTGGATTGGATCCCTCTTGTATATGGATAAGATATACTAAGGTCTGCTCTTGATACTTCAATGGACCCTTTAATTATGACTTGGTTAAAACCTTTAAAACCAATGCATTAATGCCTCTTTCAATGCTTTTATCTTGGACCGAGTCATTGGCTCATTTGGAATATGTAATGGGTCCTTGCTATTGTTTGTGGGCTGATCCACATTAGGAATCTATTTGAAATTGAAGTTCAAATTACTTGAAGGATACAAGCTAAGGTGCATCTAACTCATTATAACAATGTAAATTCAATATTTAGGTTAGCCACTAAAAATGGGTTGTGAATTCTAAAGCTCTTTTTGAATAGTAGATCTAGATAAGAAAACTCTTCTAGTATGAAGTTCACCCAGATATCAAGTTTCACTCAGGAAAGCACACAAACATCACGAGTAGCTAGTTCCTCTAGTTTAGGTGGTGATGCAGTAAACCTAACATCGACATAAAAAATTATGGATATGAAAGCTTGATTGGTTTTGACATCTTATCTATATTGTTTTGGAGAATCCAAACCAAGAGATGATGAAGATGATCATCATATTGATGGAGTTAGGGAATAAGAGTTAGTTGAGCCAGAAAACTAATTCATGTGACCTCTTATTCTTAACTTTGAGGATGTGAGTGGGTATGCTCAAATGACATCCAATGACTAGACTTTGAGTCATGAAAATTCATATTTATCATGTGATGAATAATAAAAGGTTGGAAAAAAAAAAGTGATAGGTCTAAATGTATTAATGTAGTTAAGTGGTGACATATCAAGAATTCATTGCACTACAAGGTATAGTGTTCAACCAAAACTTATGTGTAGTTGTAATGTATTTATGAACTAGTTTGTAAATGGTTACGTGAGGGGTATCATCAAAAATTTGATTCATTTGAGATCTCAAGATTAAAAAGGCCACACATATATCGAAACTCATTGGTTTTGTAAGGCCACCATTAGATTGACTAAGATCTCATTGGTGATGTGATGTTGATAATTGTGAAAGTTAATATAGATATACAAGTTGCAAATACCTAAGCTATTATATGTAATGATTATGAGCATGATATCTTATATTACAAAGCGTGAGTAGCTAAACATAAAATATTGGAGTGATTGTTTGCTTTCAAATATAACCTATGATTCTATTAACTCTTAAAGAATCTAATCCAGGTTTGAATTTTGAATGTGATCATAAAATGGTTTATGAAAATAAAGTAATCTTTGGAAGAATATTTTAGATATTTGGAGTTTCAATTGATGGGTTTTAATATTGTTATCTTTTTATTAGTATTGATAACAATCACCTATATGGTACAATGCAAAGTTATTGATTACAATTACTTATGACGTGAGCGGGTTTATTTGTTGTGTTATGCTATGGTTAAAGAAGAGATGAACAATAATTGAAGATGATTTTTAGATTTGCTCCATCATTTTTTTACCATTATTTGACACACCACTATAGCCTGAATATATTGAGGGTAATGATATATGGATGTCCAACTAGATGGAGAACGAAAGATTCAAGGAGAACCACTCGCCTGCAACATGAGATAGATGTGAAAGAGGGGAAAACATAATAAATATGTTATATACAGTAAAAGGGATCATATCAGAAAAACATATGAAATTATACAAAGTAAGTGAATATTTTCATTTATTTAATTATTGATTGTTTTTTTTTGTAGAAAGTTGAGAAACTGAAGAATCAATTTATCTCAAATTTTTTGAATTAGAGTCATGCAACTCGTGAGATATAAATGTAGTTTGTACCTTACTTAATGCTATTTTTCTAAATAAGTTTTAAACCATATTATTTCTTTCTATTACTGTGGACCTTTGGTAATAAAAAAAAACACCATAAGTCACCACTACCTAATTAATTAGACTAAACAGTAGTTGTTAGTTAATAATAACTAATGTGACCCACTATCCTATTTTATGAGCATGAGCGACAACTCGCTCACTGCCAATGGTCGGCAAATCATTAACACTTTAGATCGATCAAGTATTAACGAGTAAAAGAAATTAGTGATAAACGGAAGGCATTAAATACAATGTGCCTCGCTTGTTGTTATTATGTTGTTTTCATATATGTTTAGATGTCTTTTAAAATATAAATATATTTGAAGTTTTAATATATTAAAATTTTAAATATTTTTTAAAAATATTTTAATATATTTTAAAATAAAAAATAACTTATCTTAACATAGAAACATGGACCGGCAACTAGAGTAACAAGGTGGTCTTCTCAAACTTCTACGGACATAAATTAGTTTTAAAAAAACTGCTACAAGTTAAAATACAAAATGTTAGGCCTAATAGAACTCAAAGAAACAGCAAAGTGAAGACATGTAGTAATTGCCTAGAAATGCAAGCACTTCCTCCACCACAAAAAGGAAAAGAAATACACTTCTTCGTTCCATATTTTCAAACCCTTAAAAACTTCTCTCTCTCCCTTTTCTTTCTTAGCTCCTTCTTAGCTGGTTTCTGCCTCAAAATTTCAAATATTTATAACCCGGAAAGCGTGCGGCTGCCACATCCTGTTATAAGTTTTTCTGAAGATTACGTAACTTTGAAGAGTTACTGAAAGTTCAACATGGGCAATTGCCTTAGATCTCTCTTTAATGATCCTAGCACTCCTAGCTCCATAGCCAACAACGATCCTGCCACCTCAGGTATCTTTCTTGCTTTTGCTACTTGTTTTGGATGTCTTAAGAGTTTCAGATGTTGTTTGTTGGTTCTTGTTTTTGCCTTCTTAAATGATCTGATGATTTTTCTTCCTTCCATTTTTGGATGTTATATATAGGGACATCTAAAATCAATTACAGCAACACCACCATAGATTTCTCGGCCACAAGTGGCAGTACTGCTTGCAAGAGTCAATTCTCTGAGGCAGTGAGTCATGATGAAGGAAATGAAGCGACAAATAATCCAAATGGACAAATATTGGAATCACCAAACTTGAAGGAGTTCACTTTTGCAGATTTGAAGAGTACAACAAAGAATTTTAAATCAGATACTTTGTTGGGCGAGGGAGGTTTTGGTAAAGTCTATAAAGGTTGGATTGATGAGAGGACTTATGCACCCTCTAAGTCTGGCAGTGGCATGGTCGTTGCTATCAAGAAATTGAACCCAGAAAGTGTGCAAGGGTTTCAAGAGTGGCAGGTATTTTCAATTTCAAATTTCGAGTGTATTGATATTCAAGAAAGGTATATTTGAACATTTAGTAATAATTCTGTTATCAATTTTCGCTCTCTCTCTCTCTCTCGATGTCTGTTTTTGAGTTTGTAGCCAATCCATTAATGGAGGGGCAAGTATTTTCAATTCCAAATTTCAACTGTGTCGATATTCAAGAAAGGTATAATTGAACATTTAGTAATCTTCGATTATCAATTTTCTTGTTTTTGTTGAGCTTATGACCAATCCATTAATGGAGGGGGCAGCAAAGAATAATGGGAAAGAAACCATGGTTTTTGTTATTGGCTTTAATTTTTTTCTATAATGGGTCTCACCTAGCATGACTTTTTGCATGCTATTGAATGGAATTTCAATGGTGTGGCTGGTAGAAGGTTGCTCTTGTCATAAGGTAACCATTGCAGTCCAACCTTAACAACTATGAGCAATCTTTTGAAGAAAATACCAGGAAATACACCTCCTTGCTTATCTTGAGGGCGGGGTTTAGGGCACTAGCCTTGAGTTTAAAGACCTGTTTGAAATTGTGGTAGCGATAGCGATTCAAAGTGTTTTTCATTTAGAAATGAATCAAAATGAAAATTTTTCATTTAAAAAAATTATTTTTAACATCAGTATATCAAAACGATCTAAAAATATTAAAAAATATTATTTTAAGTAAAAAAAAAATTCAAAATTTTTAGAAACGCGGCCAAACACTTTCTTTGCCATAGACCAATGATTCATTGGCCACATATTGGCTTGGTGTTTAGAGAACTTTAAATTTATGCAATGTAGCCCTTATTATTGATGCTAAATATCTGTTTCATTTTTCATTTGGTAATACAGTCAGAGGTGAACTTTCTAGGAAGGCTATCACACCCCAACTTGGTTAAGTTATTGGGCTATTGTTGGGAGGATAAAGAGCTACTCCTTGTGTATGAGTTTATGCAGAAGGGAAGCTTGGAGAACCATCTTTTTAGAAGTAAGAGTTGCTGGGAAAAAAAAAAGTAGTATAGAGAAAAAAAAGTGGGAAAGAATTAGCTAATTCAAAGATAAATTCTCTTTTGATTGTTGAATTGGTTGTTTGTGCAGAGAATCCTAATATTGAACCCCTCTCTTGGGATATACGGCTAAAGATAGCCGTTGGAGCAGCAAGAGGACTAACTTTCCTGCATACATCGGACAAGAAAGTCATTTATAGAGATTTCAAGGCCTCTAATATCCTGCTGGATGGGGTTAGTTTATTTATTATGATCCATATGTTTTCTATTTGAGGCTTAATTTTCTTATGATACTCCCTTTTTGTTGTTGAAAGAACAAATAAAGTGGAATCCAGTAAGAAATATGATAGTGCACTTTGTGATTCTAAGTTTTTGATTAATTCTGCACTGTCATTGCTAAAATGTGATTGACAATATGGTGGAAAGGAATGTCACTGTGTGAGCTTAAGCTTGTCTTCTTTTCATTTTCTTTCATACCATTAATAATTTTCTACATCTAGTAAATGGAGCTTTGTGCTAAATTTGATTGACTATAAAACTTTGAAGCTGATACAAAATAGTTCAGTGTACGTGATAACAAAGTTATACCAAGAACACTTTGTTAAAAATGTGTTATTTGCACGAGGGAGAGCTGGAGATCCAAAACTATTCCTCAATTCCATCGCTTGAATTAATTGTGGTACTTCAATAATAATCGTTAGCAAAACTCTGGGTGGTTTCTCTAAGAAAGACAACTAGACTTTCTGAATATGTCTAGAAGTTGTAAGGGAAGAATCAATTATCAATGAAGAAATGTTAATGTAGCATATATTGCAAGAAGGTATTAACAGTCTTTAGGGGTCATATCATTGAAAACTTAAAAATAGACATGTATGCAAGGTATAATAACATCATAGAAGACCTGATGTTTGGGGCCAAGGCCCTGCCTACGTCCATGGTTTCTTGAAACACCAAACAGAAAAACAGTTTGTTTTTTAGGATGTAGGTTTCATGAGCCATCATTTATCATCACTAATATTCAATCCTTTTCATCTCAACTGTCTGTTACAGAACTACAATGCCAAAATATCAGATTTTGGCTTGGCAAAATTGGGGCCTTCGGGTGGAGAGTCACATGTGACAACCAGGGTCATGGGAACTTATGGTTATGCTGCTCCTGAGTACATTGCAACAGGTATGTATTCCTTCCAGGACATCTGAAATGCTACTCAAAGTGGCTGTTAAAGTTATAGTTCAAATCATAAACATGTGCACAAAACTCTTGAACATATAAACAAATCATCTAATGTGATATTTCACCGTATGATAAACAGGTCATTTATATGTAAAGAGTGATGTGTATGGTTTTGGCGTTGTGCTACTTGAAATGCTGTCAGGCCGAAGGGCACTTGATACAAAGCGGCCGACTGGTCAGCAAAATTTGATCGAATGGTTAAAGCCATTGCTCTCACAAAAAAAGAAGCTCAAAACCACCGTCATGGATGCAAGGATCGAGGGCCAATATTCATCCAAGGCAATGGTACAAGCAGCACAGCTTACTTTAAAGTGCCTGGAAGCAGATCCAAAAAACAGGCCCTCCATGAAAGAAGTTGTAGAGGTGTTGGAACAGATAGAGGCAATGAAGGAAAAACCAAAGGCAACCAAAAGCACTTTTGGTTCCTCACTGTCGAAACCCCATCGCAGAGGCCAACAACCAAACCTGCATCGTTTTCCGTTTCATTCCAGGTCAAATGAGCAGGAAACATTCAAAAACAACAAAAAGAAGTAAAGTAAGCAGAATTGGACCCAACGAATTATATGTGCACACAAAATTATTTACTCCATTATTTTAATTTCTTTGACTTTTGTTTAAAAAGCCATCATTTTTAAGTGCTTCCTTTTAGTGTAGAACAGATTTTGTTGTAGTTGCCATTGGTATTCAATGAGATGATAATTCTGTAACTTGGAAAACAATAAGTATGTGATTCTTTAATATAATTGTGAAATAGAGTAGAAAAAAAATGTCGTGGTTTTTCAGCTGTAGTCCTTGGGGAAAATATAACAAGTGTCTATTATAATTGCAATTAGAAGAGCTAACTCCATAATTCCTGTTTTGCATTTTTCTGTTATCTATAGGTTACCCTAACCACCAACCTCCAACCTACGGAACCTGATTTATTTATTTATTTATTTATTTTTATCCAAATCATGCTGCAAACATTTAGATCAAGAAATTGTGTTAATTTCGTTGTCATATGCGAGTCTGCCCTGCTGGTTACGAAAGTGCTAGTGATTAGCATGATGGAAGAATATAGTGGTCAATTTTGATTGAAGCATGCTTGGAAAGGGGATTGGCTGAAGTCAAGCAACTTGAATTAATGACCTAGCGAAGAACAAGATACATAAAAGCGAATCCTCCAACTTGCATACAGCTAATAGCTCTGCACTTGGTCAAATTTTCTCAAAACTTTTGACACTGCTTTTATTTTTTAATTAAAAGAAATAGGAAATGGTTAGTAATGGATAAAAGGACTGCATAAACTAAAGACTAAAGATTACAAATTTAACAAAAACTAATCGAGGTTGAGAAATCACTATTTCCCTCACAAAGTATTGGAACAATACCTTTTTTTTTAATTTTAAATTCAGTTTTTATTTTTTTAATTTCATCTTTTAACATTGAATTTATTAGGAATTGAGTTTCATAATTTATTTTGGTTTTTTTTCTTTAAGGTTATCATAATCTCATGACTTAAGTCGTAGATTTTACGAACTAACTAGGTTTACTATGTTTTTTAGGTCTTTTTTTTATAATTGAATTTTTTTCAATTTCATCCTTCAATATTTGGTTTGATTAGGGATTAAGCTTCATAATTTATTTCGATTTGCTTTCTATGAGGTTATTCTAATCTCATAAACCAGGTCACAGATTTTGCAGGTTAACTTGGTTTACTCGGGTTTTTTTAGGTCCTTTTTTGTAATTGATTTTTTTTTTTAATTTCATCCTTCAACATTTAGGTTGATTAAGAAATAAAATTCATAATTTATTTCAATTTGTTGTTTATGAGGTTATCTTAGTCTCATAACCAAAGTCAAAGGTTTAGCGGGTTAACTTGAGTTGACCATGGTCTATTTTCTTGTCCTTTTTTTATTGATTTTTTTTTGCAATCTCATCCTTCAATATTGGATTAATTGAGAATTGAACTTTATAATTTGTTTTAATTTTTTTTATTGAATTATTTCGGTCTTATGATTCAGGTTCAACAAGTTAACTAGGTTAACTTGAGTTCTTTTTTATCCTTTTTTAATTGATCTTTTTTTCAATTTTATTTCTCAACATTGAGTTAATTGAGAATTGAGCTTCAATATATTTTTTTTATTTGCAAAGTATGAGGTTATTACCATCTCATAACTCAGGTCTTGGATTTTACATGTTAGCATGTGATGACCCGAGTTGATCTAATATGTTGTTGTTTCAATATTAAAAAAAATATATATATTATCTTGAGATTTTTTTAGTTAAACTATGTTCTTTTTCTGGTTTTTTAGGTTGTCTTTGGACTTGTAAAGATGACCAAGTCACATCGGGTCAATCCAAGACCTGAGTCATGATCTAAAATAATTATTTGACCCGCAATATAAGTAGTAATTAGCAAAAATGAAATAGGCAACTCTCTTCAAAAAGACAAAAAAAAAAGAACTATAATACCAAAATGGTTTAAAAAAATAGTAGAAAAAGAAGCTCAACTAGGATATAAGAATTATAAGGAGATTTATTTTCATTGTATAGTTCAAGATTATTCATAATTAAATGTTGGTAAGGCATGTGTAGATAAACAAATAATAAATAAGGCTAGATCATATGATAACATGTGGTGATGAGAAATTGAATTCTTATTGATGAAGTTGTGAAAACTTGGACTAGGCTTTTCATGGTTGCGATATGGAACTGGTAGAATGACTGGGCTTGACCACTAATCTCATGGGTGGGTTGATGAGTGACTTTTATTAGCTCTTCTACAAAACAAATTCTTTATTAGAATAAGAGACTTTTTGATGCATAAGTTATAAAAATATAAGAGAAATAATGTATAAGAGAGTAAAGAACGTGAGATAGTGTATATGTGAATGATGTGTGTTCTGTCTAAACTTGTTAAATTGTTGAATGGTTGTTTGTCGTATGTTATCTTGTGTGGAATTGTTGTATTATTATTGCTCTATTTAATTTATCGAGTGACCTGAGATCTTTTAGACTTCTGTCACATCAAGTTACCTCGTGAACTAATTGATGATAGAGAATGACCTTGTGATGAGTGGAGAAAAATGAGTACCATTATTAGAGAGGTTGGTGCTTGTCAATGGTTGTGGCGCCTTAGTGTACCACTAACCGGTGTTGGTTTTTTAAAAAAGCAAATACATAGAAAAAATAATAATTTAATTTTTTTAGGACTTCCAAGGATCTCGTTAAACAATTTAGGTTCATTTAAAGTTTGCATAAAAATCACCTTAAAATCAAATCTTCTTTCTAAGGTTTGATTAACACTTCAAGGCTAGGTTATCGCAAACCACAAGCTGTCAAATTGTCTGGTCTCTAATAGTAATTTACATGAACTATTAGATTTGAAATCTCCTAAAACCCTTTTAAGAGAGGGATTATTATGCCTTATGCATTAGTCTTTATTTTCTCTTTTCTACTTATCTCTATAGGTGCATCTAATATTCTATACAGAAATATAGGGGATAACATTCTATTTAAAGGAAAACCTAATAACCCTATAAATAGTAAAATATAAATTTATCCCTTAAATAATACCACTTGTATCATTTCAAGATAGTTTTATAAATTTATGAAATTAAATCCCTACTTGATTTTTCTAGATTTAAAATTGTAATCCCCTGAATAAATTACATTTTAGTCTTTAATTTCTAAAACTTATTTACAATCAAGTTACACTTGATTAACCATCCTAGTTTAATTTCTTACTAAGGGTTCCTTATATGTGTTGCCTATAAAGTTCCTAATATGTTAGCCCAAATATAATTCAAATTCTAAATAAAATATAATAAAATAATTAAATTTATTATCAATTTAATAATTGATTGATTTATATTTGAAGATCAAGTACACTGTCTAGTAATATGTCATGACTCTCTACTATTAGAAAAGTCATACAAGATCTGACTTAACCTTTTCAAACTTTTAGTGATCAATTTCTCAGTGTAATTTATTGGGTTCTCAAATATCATACACACAATGAAAACAATAAAACAAAATTATTCAAGAGTTTCTAGGAACCTATTAGACAGATCTAAAGTTATTTAGGAATTTATTACCTGAAGATCATCCATTGTCATTGAATAATTTCTTAAGGGTTGAGTTGTTGCAAACCCCAAGCTATCCAATTGTCCAACTTTCAACGATGATCCACACGAACCACTAGTGAAAAATCTCCTAAATTTCTATTTAGGAGAGAGGAATTACTATACTTAGTATCACTCCCGGACATCACGACGACCAATTAAAAATAATCTTGTTTAGTTTTTCAAGCAAAGAATGGATATCTAACATCTTGTCATTTGGGGAATTATTTCTAGTTCAAGGAGTTGCCACATATTATTACGGTCACTAGGAATCATAACTGGTCAACAGAGATTCTAATGGCATAAGACTAGTTACGTAAAATGTAAGATGCTATCACCTCTTAAGCGTCCTATCTAAGGCAGGCTGCATTATTAGTTTTTGTCTAAAATTGCTAAGAGTTTGTCCTTTCCTTTTTTTATCCTTCTTAATATGTTCCAAACTCTAGCGTCGGTGAATAGTACCTATGAATATTTCCAACTCTGGTATTGGTAAATATTACACAAACCCAAAAAAAATGCGATATTTTAATTCTGGTACCACTAAATAAATTCGTAAAATTTTGGATTTTTTAATGGAGATAAATTTTTTACTCTCTTTTTTTATCCCTTTTTTTTATATTTACTCATTTTAGACAAACCTAAAAGAAATATTGCACACAGATTTGCAATTAACAGTACGGTCCATATATTAAGCATACAACGAGGAAAGAAAAAATGAACAAAAAACAAAATGCAAAAAAAAATACGCGAGGAGTCCACAAATAACCCCACAAAGATCCTCAAATATTTTGGGAATTATCTGATATTAAAAAGGGATTGTTTGACCAAATATCAAAATAGAAGGGGCATAAAAATTATGGTCAAGACATAAGGGTGTGTTTTGCCAAACACACCCTGAGGCCCACACCCTACCCAATCTCTTTTCTCTTCTTTTTTTTTTTACTTGCAAACGTGCATGAACTGTTCACGCATGCTTGCAACAAAAACAAGGGAATTAAAATACAGGGAGGGGGGATTTGAAAACGACTTACCTGTTTGCAGTTCTTGAGCGGCGAAGTGCAGGTGCTGGATGAAGCTCTTCTTCGGTTATCTTTTTATTCCTCCTTCTCTTCTTTTTATTGCTTCTGTTTTCTCAAGAACGACTTCTCTCATCCCTTCTTTTTTCTTTCCCTTTTTATTTTTCCATAGGCCGTTTTTCTTGGGGTAGCTATATAATCGCTACTCGATGATGTGGAGGTCTGGTTGGCCACGCTTCAGTAACGGATCAAAAGAGCTATAACTTTTGATCCCACTATTATTTTTACACCATTTTCTAAAGGCCGATTTCATTGGGGTAGATATGGAATAATTCGCTACTTGGTGACGAGGAGGTCTGGTCGGCCACACTTGAGTAACGGATTAAAAGGGTCATAAATTTTTATCCAACCATTGGATCACGCTCAAATGTTTATACGAGTTTCTGGAGGCCGTTTGTATTGGGGTTGCTATGGAATTGCTACTTGGTGACGAGGAGGCCTGTTCGGCCGGACTTGAGTAACGGGTCAAAAGGGCCATAAATTTTGATCTCACAGTTGGATCCCGCTCAAATGTTTACATGATTTTTCAAAGGCCATTTTCCTTGGGGTAGCTATTAAATCGCTACTTGGTGACGAGGAGATCTGGTCGGGCACGCTTGAGAAACAGGTTAAAATGGCCATAATTTTTTATCCAACCATTGGATCACGCTCAAATATTTACACGAGTTTTGGAAGGCTATTTGCCTTGGGGTTGCTATGGAATTGCTACTCGGTGACGAGGAGGTCTGGTTGGCTAGACTTGAGTAACAGGTCAAAATGGCCACAACTTTTGATCCCACTGTTGGATCACGCTCAAATTTTTACATGATTTTCCGGAGGCCGTTTTCCTTGGGGTACCTATTGAATCGCTACTCGGGTCACGGAGGTCTGGTCAGCCACGCTTAAGTAACGGGTCAAAAGGGCTATAACTTTTGATCCCACCATTGGATCGCGCTCAAATGTTTACTTGATTTTCTGGATGCCATTTTCCTTATGGTAGCTATGAAATCGCTATTCGGTGACGAGGAGGTCTAGTCGGCCACACTTGAGTATCGGGTCAAAAGGGCCATAACTTTTGATCCCTCCGTTGGATCGCGCTCAAATTTTTATATGAGTTTCCGGATGCTGTTTTGCTTGGGGTTGCTATGGAATTGCTGTTGGGTGACGAGGAGGTGTTGTCAGCCAAGCTTAAGTAATGGGTTAAAAGGGCCATAACTTTTGATTCGACTATTGGATCGCGCTCAAATTATTACACGTGTTTCCAGAGGTCATATTCTTTGGGGTTGCTATGGAATCGCTACTAGGTGACGAGGAGGTCTGGTCATCCATACTTGACTAATGGCTCAAAAGGGCCATAAATTTTGATTTGACTATAGATCGCGCATAAATGTTTACATGAGTTTTTGGATGACGTTTGCCTTGGGGTTGCTATGGAATGGCTACTTGGTAATGAGGAGGTCTGGTCAGCCGGACTTGAGGAATGGGTCAAAAGGGCCATAACTTTTAATCGCACTTGGATCACGCTAAAATTTTTACATGATTTTTTGGAGGTAATTTTCATTGGGGTAGCTATGGAATATTTCGCTACTCGGTGACGATGAGGTCTGGTCGGCCACACTTGAGTAACGGATTAAAAGGGCCATAAATGTTTGTCCAACCGTTGGATCGCGCTCAAATGTTTATATGAGTTTCGGGAGGCCGTTTGTCTTGGGATTGCTATAGAATTGCTACTCGGTGACAAGGAGGTCTGTTCGGCCGGACTTGAGTAACGAGTCGAAAGGGCCATAAATTTTGATCCCATAGTTGGATCCCGCTCAAATTTTTACATGATTTTTCAAAGGTCGTTTTCCTTGTTGTAGCTATTGAATCACTACTTGGTGGCGAGGAGATCTGGTCGGGCACGCTTGAGTAACGAGTCAAAAGGGCTATAACTTCTGATCCGACCGTTGGATCGCGCTCAAATTTTTACATGATTTTTCGGAGGTCGTTTTCCTAGGGTACCTATTGAATCACTACTTGAGACGTGGAGGTTTGGTAAGCCATGCTTGAGTAACGGGTCAAAAGGGCTATAACTTTTGATCCTACTGTTGGATCGCGCTCAAATGTTTACTTGATTTTTCGGAAGCCGTTTTCCTTGGGGTATCTATGAAATCGCTACTTAGTGACGAGGAAGTCTGGTCTGTCAAACTTGAGTAACGGGTCAAAAGGGCGATAACTATCAATCCCATCATTGGATCGCACTCAAAAATTTACACAAGTTTTCAAAAGTTGTTTTCCTTAGGGTTGCTGACACGACCAAAGATTGATGTCTTCTCCCAAGTATAAGAGTGTCGAAGTAATAAATAATCCGACAAGACCGGGGTCAAACCACAGGGAGGTTAACTGTATAAACTACAAATAAAGAAATAGATAATAACAGAAAAGGAGTTGAAGAGAACTTTTAGACGTGATATTGTTGTAAGAATTATAAATTGTTAACATTAATGGTATTTCAAACAAGTACAGTATAAACTCTTTTTGTTACTCAATTGGAAACCACACACAAAGGAGTTTCCAATCAGATTATAAATTGTTAACATGATTACATTAGGTATCTTATTTGAATAATGCTAATACTTGCGAATTTTTTCAGGTATTCATAATTATAACTTATGTTAATAACAAATCAAATTCCTTTCATAGCACAGGTGTCGGTTATACCATACGATTAGGCTATGAAAGTGTAAATTATTTGTTGTACCAATGGTTATACAACACAAATCTAGATTAACCATTTAACAAGCAAAGTATTAAGAGTGAACAAGATAACAAATACAAAACATGTTAGTATCAAACATTAAAGTCCATGTTGAGTTTATACTATACTTATTCTTAAGCACCATTAGTGTAAACTTTTCATCTTGACATAATAAACTTAGCTAAACATAATGAAAGAGAGAAACATAAATAAGATATAAGTTAACTAAGTAAAGGAAAGGAAATGAAAAGTTTAAACAAGAGATTAATATAAACAAAACTTAAGCATTACAAATATAAAGAGAGAGAGCAAGAGCATTATCTTGATCTGAAAATCAAGATGCCTAAATGCATGGCAAATGCCTCCTTTTATAGGCCAAATTTTAGAACTATTGATTTGATGACTAATTGTTAAGTGGGTGGCCACATCTTGACTTGGTGACAATCCTTATCTTCTTGTCTGAACAAAACATCATTGCTAACGTCAGAATTGGAACAGATTGTCCGCATGAAAGTTCTAGGAAATTGTCTTAGCTTTCCAACAAAGAAAAATATCGGTGCATTTGGACTTCTAGAAATCGAGATATGGGCTGAACACTGAACAGTATCTGGGCTGCAGGAAAGATTCTGACTTCTCCGTTGTTGCTAAGATTTGGATTTCCAAACAACATGATTGAGTCTTGAACTCCCATGAATGTTTTAGGCCTATGTCTTAGCTTTCTATCCATATAAGCCAAATTGAAATCCAAGATCTACAGCTCCAGATATGACCCAATGACTGAACAGTGTTCCAGTTTGGACTCAACCAATATCTCTTTTCTAAGCTTAACCGTCTGTTTGTCTTCTTAATTTTAGTAGTTAAACTCATCAATCAATCCTTTGATTTATGTGATAGGCCTGCATTTAAGATGAACATTTACCATAAATTAAAGCTATTTTATAGTATCAGACTTGTTATTATAAAACATGTTTTAGTTAAGGAGTTATTGATACTTCAAGTGCAAAATAATGATATAAAACCTTGATAAAAACACACTTGTAAGTACTAATCACACCCCCCAACCAGCTTATTACTAGTCCCTAGTAATCAAAACGTTAAAATAGAAAAACAATTTGCAAGTTCCACAAAGCAAGGCATTCATCATTCAACTTCCATTAATCTATCCAGATAAACAAACTATCATTAAATTTATATATCTGCTTACTACCTCTTAAACAAAATATTAATAAACATTCCTTTTTATGTGCTCAATATATGAAAACATAAATGATGGGGCTTTTATCGGAAGAAAAAAATATTTTGTTTAAGGTTAACTTCCTTGGGTTGGGATTATTATATTTTTTTTCTTTTTTTTTTGTCTTTTTTTAATATATATACATATAACTTAAAACACAACGCATCTTTAACCCATGTAACGAGCTTTAGGCTAATGACTCCTAGACTAGTTGGTCTTAGGGCATTAGGTGTTGAGACACCCCTACGAGCTTAGTAACTCGGGTTGCAGATATTGATACGTAGATAGTGCAATGTTTGATTCCCTTAAGCTTTTCTCCTTAACCCATGTAACAAGCTTTGGTCCAATAGCTCCAAGACAGGTGACTTTAGGGTATTAGGTGTTAAAACACCCCTTTGGACTTAATTGCTTAGGTTATGGAGGCTATGAAACCAAACTTATCTATGTTTTTATCATCATCAATATTATCAATTTGTTTTTTTTTTTTTTGCAAATTATATACTATCCATTCCCCTTAGTTGTTACCTTTAATAAAATAACATAAATAATGTAATAATCCAATGTGCAACCCACAATCATATGTTAAAGTGTGAGTGTGAAAATAAAGGTTTAAGAATACTTGTTAAATGAGTATATGAGCAGAATCACGTGATAACAATGCGAGAGTTTGTAAACCTGAATATTTCAAGAGAAGTATGTGATAGACCTTGTTATGAATATTGCAAATAACCATTGAAAATGTTTACTAAGATGCGTCTCAAGAGTCAATAAAATTCCCCCTTACTAAGATGCGTCTGAATATTTCAAGAGAAGAATGTGATAGACCTAGTAATAACAATTTTGTCAAATGGTTTTATTAAAAACAAAAGTAGTTAGTTAGTTAAATTTTTTTTTTAATGTCAACTACTACTTTATTCTCCCAACCAAAATGAGACATTGTCCTCAATGTCCTTAAGGTAGAAAGATAGAGTATATAAGACATCACCTGAAGCAGCGAATACTGACAAACCTGAAACACACTTAAACAAATATAAAAGATAACAAAACAAAAAAAAATATTATGCTATTAATAAAACCAAAAGACACAAATTTTTACAAACTAAGACTCAAATCGTAGTTGTGATTGTGGTTCACATCTTCCCTTGGTTTTACGTCCAAGAACGACTTAATGATGCAACCATATTATTCAATAGTTTCACCCACATTTAACTAGTGTTTTGCCTATGTTTTATATATAAAATGCCTTGATATTCTTTGTTTTATGTTTTAAAGGTACTTTTGGATGAAAGATGCAAAAAGGAGTAAGTTGGAGATAATTGGCAGATTTGACCTTCAGTCGATGTTTTGTGCAGAGCGTGAGCTCTGGAGGTTGAAATGAAGTGATTCCAGTGGCATTAAAAAGCTAACATCCATACCTTTCTGTACATCTAAGGCAAGAAAATAAAATAAGGAAGAGCATGGAAATCACAGCCTTCAAAGTCAAATCTTGCAATCTGTCAGTGTTGACCTTCGGCTATTCCAACTTGAATATCTGGAGCTACAGAAGTCCAATTGATGCAAACTCAATTTTTTTGGAATCATGACTCAAATTTCTATAAACGCTCCATATTTAAGCCAAAAAAAATGTCATAGGAGGGAGATATGATTTTTCAAAGATGACATCTGAATTCTACCAGCAAACAGGTTTTGTGAAGAAACGAGTCCAAATTACGTTCCGAAGCATCTAAACCGATATCCAAGTTTTTATTTCAGCAATTTAGCTCCTCTAAGTCAAAGCTTGAAGATTTCATGGAAGGCTATTTCTTCGTTTTTAGGAAAATAGTTATTGAAGTACTTAAATGTAAACAGTCTACTTAATGGAGGACTATTTTGTAAAATAGAGACCTAGGGTTTCCTAAGATATAAAAAGAATGAGAGAAGAGAAGGGGGGAGCCAGCCAAGAAGAGAAAAACGCCCCCTTCCTCTAAGAAACCCTAAATTATGCATTCTTCCTTCTTTTTGATTAGTTGTTCAACAAACATGCAAGGCTAAACACTTTTTCTTGGTTGCAAGGACACGAAAACCTTCAGATTTCAAGAACTGTGAGATTTATTTTACCTTTTCTTTTCAGTTTATATGATGAATATGTTTGTTCTCCTATGCTTATTTTTCCTATGATTGTTTATTTTAATTGCTAGAGTGGACTCTAAGTTATTATTGTAGACAATCTATTGTTAAGTTTGATATCAAAACCGGAGTTGTGGTATATGAACTTGTGAAGCAACTGAGTTTAATAATTGTGGCGGATCTACGTTATTAATCTTAAGGAGAACATTCAATCAAATCAAACATAGACTGCGGACAGTTATGTTTTCTTGATTAATCAACTTATCTAGTTCTTAAGGCTGCCATTGAATTAAATTACTAGTGCGGACACTGTGGTTGTTTGATGGTTAGGGCTAGTTATACGGCGGATCCGTTAACTAACCAATGTTAAGAAGAGATAAATATTCAGAATATAAATTGATGTTTCGTTTCCATGATCAGTTCTGATTTCTGTAGGCGGATATGTGCTTGTGACCAAGGTTTGTTCTCTTGATAATTTTCTGATTTTATTAAATTTAGTTTGATAGTTTCTGTTTTCTTTTGCTTTATCCTAGATAACATCCAAACCCCCCCAAATTGCATATTATCTAGCATAAAAATCTGACTTGAATCTTCCTCGTGGGATTGACCCCTTGCTTGCTCTATACTATCTTGTGTGTTGTGTTTGAAGCTAGGGTAATTAATTTGTGCGACCGCGACATCGCAACACTTAAACGCCCTCTATGGGTCAGGGATAGGCTTCCCATCCTGTTTTCTTAAAAACTGGCAAAAGGGTCTTTTATAGTCAGATTCCCAACACTAAGTCGATCATGTTTTTTATGAAAATGGGGCCATAAATCATGAATTGCACGATGGACATATCTACTAGGATGCGTCTCATGAATTAATAGAAGATGATACAACCATATTATTCGATAGTTTCACCCACATTTAACTAGTGTTTTGCCTATGTTTTATATATAAAATGCCTTGATATTCTTTGTTTTATGTTTTGAAGGCACTTTTGGATGAAAGATGCAAAAAGGAGTAAATTGGAGGTAATTGGCAGATTTGACCTTCAGTCGATGTTTTGTGCAGAACGTGAGCTCTAGAGGTCGAAATGAAATGATTCTAGTAGCATTAAAAAGCTTACATCCATACCTTTCTAGACATCAAATGCAAGAAAATAAAATAAGAAAGAGCATGGAAATTGCAGCCTTTAAAGTCAAATTTTGCAATCTGCCAGTGTTGACCTTTGGTCATTCCGACTTGAATATTTGTATCTACAGAACTCCAATTGATGTAAACTCAATTTTTTTGAATTCCTGACTCAAAGGCCTATAAATGCTCCAAATTGCAGCAAACAATAATGTCATATGAGGGAGATATGATTTTTAAAAGATAACTACTGAATTCTACCAGCAAATAGGTTTCATGAAGAAACGAGTCCAAATTACGTCTGAAGCATCTAAACAGGTTTCGTGTCTCTAAGTCAAAGCTTGAAGATTTCATGCAAGGCTATTTCTTCTTTTCTAGGAAAATAGTTATTAAAGCACTGAAATGTAAACTGTCTACTTAAGGGAGGACTATTTTGTAAAATAGAGACTAGGGTTTTCTAGGATATAAAAAGAATAAGAGAAGAGAAGGGGGCAACCAACCAAGAGGAGAAAAACGCCCCCTTCCTCTAAGAAACCCGAAATCATGTATTCTTCCTTTTTTTTTTATTTTTTCAACAAACATGCAAGGCTAAACACTTTTTCTTGGTTGCAAGGACACAGAAACCTTCGGATTTCAAGAACTGTAGATTTATTTTACCTTTTCTTTTCAGTTTATATGATGAATATGTTTGTTCTCCTATGCTTATTTTTTCTATGATTGTTTATTTTAATTGCTAGAGCGGACTCTAAGTTATTATTGTAGGCAATCTGTTGCTAAGTTTGATATCAGAACCGGAGTTGTGGTATATGAACTTGTAAAGCAACTGAGTTTAATAATTGTGGCGTATCTACGTTATTAATCTTAGGGAGAACATTCAATCAAATCAAACATAGACTGTAGACAGTTATGTTTTCTTAATTAATCAACTTATCTAGTTCTTAAAGCTGTAATTGAATTAAATTACTAGTGCGGACACTGTGGTTGTTTGATGGTTATGATTAGTTATATGGCAGATCCGTTAACTAACCAATGTTAAGAAGAGATGAATATTTAGAATATAAATTGATGTTTTGTTTCCATGATCAGTCATAATTTCTGTAGGTGGATGTTTTCTTGTGACCAAGGTTTGTTCTCTTGATAATTTTCTGATTTTATTAAATTTCGTTTGATAGTTTTCTGTTTTCTTTTGCTTTAGCCTAGATAACGTCCAAACCCTCCCAAATTGCATATCATCTAACATAAAAATCTGACTTGAACTTTCCTCGTAGGATCGACCCCTTGTTTGCTCTATACTATCTTGTGTTCTTTGTTTGAAGCTAGGGTAATTAGTTTGTGTGACCGCGACATCGCAACAGAAGATTATCTAAAGACTCCTTTCTCAGGCCATCTTTAATGAATTGTTTTTTATCTTCACGGTTTATAAATACCATTCCTAAAGAACGACATTGTGCATTACAAGTCTATCAGGCACATCAATGACAGACTTTTAGTCGTTTTGCACGACGTTTCTTTGCAAAAGTGCTCTTACCTGTCCTAGGCATGTATGAAATAAAAGAATTAGAAGACTCACCTGATAATCAGACCTTTGCTTCAATCATCCAGCGAATATCTTCAGGAATTCCATGATTCATTAACAACCTCAATCTTGCACTCCTAGCTCGGTAAATTTTTGTAATCGCATTTTGAGTCAAAGCGGGAAAATACTTTTTTAATTTTTCAAGAATGGTGTCCCATTTTTAGATGAGAAGTGGAAAAGAGATGCAAAGAGAAGGAACAAATATACACAAATATCAGTTATTATGGGAAACTGAAAAAACCGATTTAAGAGTCACGGAGTACCGTTATCCGCCATCTGACCGGGGTGAGAGAGACTAGCAAAACAAGAGTCACATCAAAAAGAAACACAAAAACAATGTGAGAAAAATAAAATAATCAACCTTTATCGATAGGATCATTCAAACCAATGGATTCATTTTCACTAGGAAAATTATCAAAGTAAGCTTTCAAACGATGTCCATTTACCTTAAAAACATTGTCATTCTTTGGATTCTCAATATCAAAGGCCCCATAAGGATACACATGTTTCACAATAAATGGACCGCTCCATCTTGATCTTAGCTTTCTAGGAAATAAATGGAGTCGAGAATTATAAAGAAAAACTTTTTGACCAGTATCAACTTTTTGACAATTTTCACAAGTTTTGCAGAATGCATGTGTAGGCCAATAAAATCCATTTTGTAAGATTTTCACAGCTGTCTTTTTTGACGAGAAATGACTCTCACATGCTTTAGAATGACAAAGTTTAATGACACTACTTACCTCATTGTCAGGAATGCATCTTTGAAATATTTGATCAGGACAATATTTGAATAACTAAGGGTCATCCCAATAAAAATTTTGCACATCGCTCAAAAACTTTCTTTTGTCTTCGGTACTCCAGTGAGCTGGTAGAAATCCTAAAGCAAGAAAATTGATATTTTTTAGCAAACCAAGGCATTAAACTAAGAGAAAGTAAGGATTCGTTAGGAAAGTAATCATCGATTGGTGTGATGTCAGATGTCGAATCTGTTGTCACTTTTGACAAAAGATCCACATCAACATTTTCGGTGCCTTTTTCATCCGTGATTTCTTCCTGAGAATAAATCATTTGCAAATCTTCAGATTCATCCAAGTCAATTTTACTCAAAGTAGATTCAAGTTGATCATAAACTAATTCTTCAATAAAATCTACTTCTTGTAAATCATTATCATCTCCAGGTTGCATGCAAATGTTGAAAATATTCATCTCTAATGTCATGTTTCCAAATGATAGCTTCATCAATCCATTCCTACAATTAATCAATGCATTAGAAGTTGCAAGAAATGGACGTCCTAAAATAACAGGAAATGAATTACATGCTTCAACAGGTTGTGTGTCCAAGACAATAAAATCCACAGGATAAATGAATTTATCGACTTGTACTAACACATCTTCAATTATTCCTCTAGGAACTTTTACAGATCTATCAGCATGTAAGAGAGTTACAGAAGTTGGTTTTAACTCACCTATATTGAGACTTTGAAAAACTGAATATGGAAGTAAATTCACACTAGCTCCAAGATCAAGTAAAACTCTTTCAATTTTATGCTCTCTAATAAAGCAAGAAATTGTAGGACAACCAGGGTCTTTATATTTCAAAGCATTATTGTTCTGAAGAATGACACTTACTTGTTCGGCTAAAAAGGCTTTCTTTTTCACATTCAATTTTCTCTTCACAGTGTACAGATCTTTAAAAAATTAAGCATAGGAAGGTACTTGTTTAATAGCATCCAATAAAGGTATATTGATCCTTACCTGTTTGAAAGTTTCAAGGATTTCAGAATTGTGATTGACTTTCCTTTGGTTGGTCATGGTATGAGAAAATGGAAGTGCTGGCGGGGAATTAGTCTTTTCTTTGCAATGTTCAGATTCAACCCTTTCCTTACCCTCAGAGATTGACTCATCATCTTTTTCACAAGGTTCAAGAGTGAGTTTTTCAATAACCTTACCACTACGAAGAGTAGTGACTGATTTGACTTGATCCATGTGTTGGCTTTCAAAACTACTTGCATTTGCATTGTATTGCCCCTTGGAATTTTGTTGTGGTTGAGATGGAAACTTATATTTCTCTTGAAAACTGAGAGCTGATGTAAACTTTGCAAGAGTATCTTTAAAATCTATCATGCTTTGAGCAAGTTGATTGTTGATTATCTCTTCCTTTTCAATGAATGCATGCAATGTTTCCTCAAGATTTCTTCTAGGAGGGGGAGCATAAGGAGGTGCATATCCATTAGAATTTTGGAAATTATGGTGTGCTTGAAACGGTGGCTGTGAAGTTTGTGCATTATTGTTATCACTCTTCCAATTGAAATTTGGGTGATTTCTCCAACCAAGATTGTATGTTTACGAGTATGGGTTATGATTGGGCCTTTGAAAACTGTTTAAAGTATGGGCTTATTCATCGAGACATTCCTTAAAAGAAGGCAAAGTTGGACAGTCATTGGTTGAATGTTCATTGGTTTCACAAATTTAACACATAATGTCTTGAAAAGATTTTTAATTGACCAGTTTTTTTCAATTCTAGTGCCTCGACTTTTCTACCTAAAGAAGCAAACTTGGCTTGGAGGTCATGATCTTTTCTAAGGTTAAACATTCCTCCACTAAATGTATGAGGTTGAGTTTTACTTGGTGCCTCATGAGTGCCTGTAGTATCCCAATTTTGAGCATTTTCAACTAGCAAGTCTAGGTACTCCATTGCTTTATTAGGGTCTTTATCTTCAAAAGTTCCATTGCATATCAATTCAACTATTTGCCTATCTTTAGGTGTTAACCCTTAATAAAAATGTGAAACCAATCTCCAAGTTTCAAAATCATGATGAGGGCAAGTATTAAGCAAGTCTCGATACTTATCCCAACATTGGTAAAATGTTTCTCCTGGTTTTTGAATGAAAGTGATGATTTGTTTTTTAAAAGAGTTTGTTCTGGAGACGGAAAAAACTTCTTTAAAAATTATTGTTGCATTTCATCCCAAGCACGAATAGATCCTAGTCTCAAAATTTGTAGCCATGTTTTAGTTTTATCTTTTAATGAAAAAGGAAAAAACTTTAATCTGATGGTGTTCATGCTATAATTTGAGTTATTATAAGTGTTACAGACCTCCTCAAATTCCCTTAAATGCAAGTATGGATTTTCTACATCTAAGTCTTGAAAAGAAGGTAAAAGTTGAATAATACCTGGCTTAAAATTAAAATGAGATGCATCAGGAGGGAAAACTATGCATAAGGGTGCACTTGTTCTTGTGGGATTCATGTGATCTCTTAGTGTTCTAACACGGCTATTCTCATTATGAAGTGACTGGTTATCTTCTTCGGTTATATTTTCTGAAAATGATGAGGATAGCCTACAAAGTCTACCACTTAATGTACGTGACCAAACTCTCATGCACGTGTAAGAAGAGAATAAAAGGAGAAAAAGAAAAGAAAAATAAACAAAACAAAACAAAACAAAAGAAACAAAAGTTAGATAAAATGAAAAGTGAAAAGAGAAAATAAAATAAGTATTATAATTTATACAAGAATTTACTTCCCCGACAACGACGCCAAAAACTTAACACGACCAAAAGATTAAAGTCTTCTCCCAAGTGCAGGAATGTCAAAGTAATAAATAACCCGACAAGATCGGGGTCGAATCACAAGGAGGTTAACTATATAAATTATAAATAATAACAATAAAACAACAACAACAACAACAACAACAACAACAATAGAAATAATAGTAGTAATAATAATAATAGTAATAGTAATAGTAGTAAAAATAATAATAATAATAATAATAATAATAATAATAATAACAACAACAGCAACAAGAAGAAGAAAAAGAAGAAAAAGAAGAAGAAGAAGAAGTTGATGAGAACTTTGAGATGGAAGATTAATGTAAGGATTAAATAATGATAAAAGCAATTGTCAAGGTTAGAGGATCCACTAAAGGTATTTTAAACAAGTATATTATAAACTCTAATTACTTAACTGGAAACCACACACAAAAGATGTTACAATCGGATTATAAATTGTTAACATGATTACATTAGCTATCTTATTCGAAGAATGCTAATACTTGTAAATGTTGTCAGGTATTCATGATTATAACTTATGTTAACAATAAATCAAGTTCCTTTCATAGCATAGGTGTTGGTTATACCATACGGTTTGGGCTATGAAAGTGCCAAGTATTTGTTGTACCAAGGTTTATACAACATAAATCTATATTAGCCATTTACCAAGCAAAGTATTAAGAGTGAATAAGATAACAAATACAAAACATGTTAGCATCAAACATTAAAGTCCATGTTGAGTTTATATTATACTTATTCATACACCATTAGTGTAACCTTTTCACCTTGACATAATAAACTTAGCTAAACATAGTGAAGAAGAGAAACATAGATAAACAAGATAAGAACATAATTATATAAGTATAGTAAAAGAAATGAAAAGTATAAATAAGAGATTAAGGAAAATATAACATGGAATAAAACTTGAACATTACAAAATACAAAGAAAGAGAGCAAAAGCAAGATCTTGCTCTGAAAACCAAGATGCCTAAATGCATGGCAAATGCCTCCTTTTATAGGCTAAAATTTGGAACTACTGATTTGATGACTAATTGTTGAGTGGGTGGCCGCATCTTGACTTGGTGACAATCCTTATCTTTTTGTCTGAACAAAATGTCATTGCTAACGTCACAATTTGAATAGATTTTCCTCATAAAAGTTCTAGGAAATTGTCTCAGCTTTTCAACAAAAAAAAAGATTCAATGCATTTGGACTTCTAGAACTCGAGATATGGGTTGAACACTGAACAATGTCTGGGCTGCAGAACAGATTCTGACTTCTCTGTTGTTGCTAGATTTGGACTTCCAAACAGCGGAATTGAGTCTTGGACTCCCATGAATGTTTTAGGCCTATGTCTTAGCTTTCTAGCCATATAAACCAAATTGAAATTCAAGATCTATAGCTCCAGATATGACCCAATGACTGAACAGTGTTCCAGTTTGGACTGAACCAGCATCTCTTTTAAGCTTAACCCTCCCTTTATCTTCTCAATTTCAGTAGTTGAACTCATCAATCAATCCTTTGATTTATGTGATAGGCCTGCATTTAAAATGAGCATTTACATAAATTAAAGCTATTTTATAGTATCAGACTAGTTATTATAAAACATGCTTTAGTTAAGGAGTTATTGATACTTCAAGTGCAAAATGATGATATAAAACCATGATAAAAATGCACTTTTAAGTACTAATCAGAGGTTTGGTCAGCCACGCTTGAGTAACGCGTAAGAAGGGCCATAACTTTTGATTCGACCGCTGGATCGCGCTCAAATTTTTACTCGAGTTTCCGGATGTCGTTTTCCTTGGTGTTGCTATGGAATTGCTTCTCTATGACGAGTGGATCTTGTCGGCCAAGCTTGGTTAACAGGTCAAAAGGGCCATAATTTTTTATCCCACCGTTGGATCGCGCTCAAATTTTTACTCGAGTTTTCGGATGATGTTTTCCTAGGGGTTGCTATGGAATCGCTTCTCTGTGACGAGGAGGTCTTGTCGGCCAAGCTTGAGTAACGGGTCAAAAGGGCCATAACTTTTGATCCGACCATTGGACCATGCTTAAATTTTTACACGAGTTTCAGGAGACCATTTTCCATGGGGTTGCTATGGAATTGCTACTCGGTGACGAGGAGGTTTGGTCGGCCTAACTTTAGTAACGGATGAAAAGGGCTTTAACTTTTGATTCCACTATTGTATCACGCTCAAATTTTTACACAATTTTTCAAAAGCTGTTTTCCTTGGGGTAGCTATTGAATCGCTACTGGGTGACGCGGATGTTTGATCGGCCACTCTTGATTAACAGGTCAAAAGGGCCATAATGTTTGATCCCACCGTTGGATCATGCTCAAAGTTTTACTAGATTTTCTAGAGGCCATTTTCCTTGGGGTAGCTATTGAATCGCTACTTGGTGACGCGGAGGTCTGGTCGGCTACGCTTGAGTGATGGGTCAAAAGGGATATAACTTTTAATCCCACCATTGGATTGCGCTCAAATTTTTACTCGAGTTTCCGGATGCCGTTTTCCTTGGGGTTGCTTTGGAATCGCTTCTCCGTGACGAGGAGGTCTTGTCGGCCAAGCTTGAGTGACGGGTCAAAAGGGATATAACTTTTAATTCCATCATTGGATCGTGCTCAAATGTTTACATGAGTTTCGGGAGGCCGATTGCCTTTGGGTAGTTATGGAATCACTACTCGGTGACGCTGAGGTCTGGTCGGCCACGCTTGAGTAACGGGTGAAAAGGGTCATAACTTTTGATCTAACCGCTGGATCATGCTCAAAGTTTTACAAGATTTTTTGGAGGATGTTTTCCTTGGGGTAACTATTAAACCCCTACTCGGTGACGCGGAGGTCTGGTCGACCACGCTTGAGTAACGGGTCAATAGGGCTATAACTTTTGATACCACCGTTGGATTGCGCTCAAATTTTTACACGATTTTCCGGAGGCTGTTTTCCTTAGGGTACCTTTTGAATTACTACTCGGTGATGTGAAGGTTTGGTCGGCCACGCTTAAGTAACGGGTCAAAAGGGCTATAAGTTTTGATCCCACCGTTGGATCACACTTAAATTTTTACTCGAGTTTCCGAATGTCGTTTTCCTTGGTGTTGTTATGGAAACGCTTCTCGGTGACGAGGAGGACTTGTTGACAAAGCTTGAGTAATAGTTCAAAAGGGCCATAACTTTTGATTAGAATGTTGGATCGTGCTCAAATTTTACACAATTTCCTGGCGGCCGTTTTCTTTGCGGTAGCTATGAATTGCTACTTGGTGACAAGGAGGTCTTGTCGGCCTTACTTTAGTAACGGATCAAAAGGGCCTTAAATGTTTATCCGACCGTTGGATCGCGCTTAAATTTTTACATGAGTTTTGAGAGGTCGTAGTCCATGGGGTTGCTATGGAATCACTAGTCGGTGACGAGGAGCTCTCGTCGGCCATACTTGAGTAACGGCTCAAAAGCACCAAAACTTTTGATCCGACCGTTGGATCACACTTAAAATTTTACACGTGTTTACGGATGCTGTTTTACTTGGTGTAGCTATGGAATGTTCTGCTACTCAGTGACGAGGAGGTCTAGATGGCCACACTTGTGTAACGGATCAAAAGGGACATAAATTTTTATCCGACCGTTGGATCGCGCTCAAATATTTACCCTAGTTTCAGGAGGCCGATTGCCTTGAGGTTGCTATGAAATTGGTACTCGGTGATGAAGAGGTCTGGTCAGCTGGACTTGAGTAACGGGTCAATGACACGATCAAAAGATTGATGTCTTATCTCAAGTGCATAAGTGTCGAAGTAATAAATAACCCATTAAGATCGGGGTCGAATCACAGAGAGGTTAACTGTATAAACTACAAATAAAGAAATAGACAATAACATAAAAGGAGTTGAAGAGAGCTTTGAGATGTGATATTGATGTAAGGATTTAAACAAATATAAAACAATTGTCAAGGTTAGAGGATCCACTAATGATATTTCAAATAAGTATAATATAAACTCTTTTTATTATTCAACTTGAAACCACACACAAAGGAAGTTCCAATCGGATTATAAATTGTTAACATGATTGCATTAGTTATCTTATTCGAATAATGTTAATACTTGAAAATGTTATCAGGTATTCATGATTATAACTTGTGTCAACAACAAATCAAGTTTCTTTCATAGCACGGATGTCGGTTATACCATACAGTTTGGGCTATGAAAGTAACAAGTATTGATTATACCAAGGGTTATACAACATAAATCTAGATTACCCATTTAACAAGCAAAGTATTAAAAGTGAACAAGGTAACAAATATAAAACATGTTAGTATCAAACATTAAAGTCCATGTTGAGTTTATACTATACTTATTCTTACACCATTAGTGTAACCTTTTCACCTTGACATAATAAACTTAGCTAAATATAATGAAAGAGAGAAACAAAAATAAACAAGATAAGAACATAAATAATATATATGTTAACCAAGTAAAGGAAAGGAAATGAAAAGCATAAACAAAAGATTAATATAAACAAAACTTAAGCATTAAAAAAATATAAATAGAGAGCAAACATGATCTTGATCTGAAAACCAAGATGCCTAAATGCATGGCAAATGCCTTCTTTAATAGACCAAAATTTGGAATTATTGATTTGATGACTCATTGTTGAGTAGGTGGCCACCTCTTAACTTGGTAACACTCCTTATCTTCTTGTCTGCAGAAAACGTCATTACTAACATCAGAATTTGAAGATAGTCTCATGCATGTTCTAAGCAATTATCTCAGCTTTCCAACAAAACAAGAATCGATGCATTTGGACTTCTAGAACTCGAGATATAGGCTGAACACTGAACAGTGTCTGGGTTGCAAGACAGATTCTGACTTCTCTGTTGTTGCTAAGATTTGGACTTCCAAACAACAGAATTGAGTCTTGGACTCCCATGAATGTTTTAGGCTTATGTCTTAGCTTTTTAACCATAAAAACCAAATGGAAATCCAAGATCTACAGCTCCAGATATGACCCAATGACTGAATAGTGTTCCAGTTTGGACTGAACCAGCATCTCTTTCCTAAGCATAGCCCTCTCTTTGTCTTCTCAATTTCAGTAGTTGAACTCATCAATCAATCCTTTGATTTATGTGATAGGCCTGCATTTAAGATGAACATTTACCATAAATTAAAGCTATCTTATTTTATTAGACATGTTAATATAAAACATGCTCTAGTTAAGGAGTTATTGATACTTCAAGTGCAAAATGATGATATAAAACCTTGATAAAAATGCACTTTTAAGTACTAATCAAATCCCATAAGAACAAGTGCACCCTCATGCATAGTTTTCCCCCCTGATGCATCTCATTTTAATTTTAAGCCAGACATTATTCAACTTTTACCTTCTTTTCATAGCTTAGATTTAGAAAATCCATACTTGCATTTATGGGATTTTGAGGAGGTCTGTAACACCTATAATGACTTAAATTGTAGCATGAACACCATCAGATTAAAGTTTTTTCCTTTTTCATTAAAAGATAAAGCTAAAACATGGCTATAAAATTTGTGACCAGGATCCATTCGTGCTTGGGATGAAATGCAACAACTATTTTTAAAGAAGTTTTTATCGTCTCACATAACAAACTCTTTCAAAAGACAAATCACCACTTTCACTTAAAAACCAGGAGAAACATTTTATCAATGTTGGGATAGGTATCAAGAGTTGCTTAATACTTGTCCTCATCATGGTTTTGAAACATGGAGATTGGTTTCACATTTTTATGAAGGGTTAACACCTAAAGATAGACAATTTATGGAATTGATGTGCAATGGAACTTTTGAAGATAAAGACCCTAATGAAGCAATGGAGTACCTAGACTTGCTAGCTGAAAATGCTCAAAATTGGGACACTACAGGCACTTATGAGGCACCAAGTAAAACTCAACCTCATATATCTAGTGGAGAAATGTACAACCTTAGGGAAGATCATGACCTCCGAGCTAAGTTTGCATCTTTAGCTAAAAAAGTCGAGGCACTAGAATTGAAAAGGAGTGGTCAATTAAAATTCGTTCAACATATTGTGTGTCAAATCTGTGAAACCAATGAACACTCAACAAATGATTGTTCAAGTTTGCCTTCTTTCAAGGAATGCCTCCATGAACAAGCTCATGCTTTAAATAATTTCCAAAGGCCCAATCATAACCCATACTCCCAAATGTATAACCCTGGTTGGAGAAATCACCCAAATTTTAGTTGGAATAGTGATTCACAAACTTCACAGCCACCGTTTGAAGCGCACCATAATTTCTAAAATTCTCATGGATATGCACCTCCTAGAAGAAATCTTGAGGAAACATTGCATGCATTAAATGAAAAGCAAGAGACAATCAACACTTAACTTGCTCAAAGCATAACAGATTTTAAAGATACTATTTCAAAGTTCACATCTGCTCTCAGTTTTCAAGAGAAAGGTAAGTTTCCATCTCAACCACAGCAAAATCCAAAGGGGCAATACAATGCAAATGCAAGTAGTTTCGGAAGCCAACAAAAGGATTAAGCTAAATCAGTCATCACTCTTCGCAGTGGTAAGATATTGAAAACCCCATTCTTGAACCTTGTGAGAAAGATGATGAGTTAATCTTTGAGGAAAAGGAAGCAGTTGAATTTGAACATTGCAAAGAAAAGACCGATTCCCTGCCAACACTTCCATTTCCTCATACCATGACCAAACAAAGGAAAGTCAATCACAACTCTGAAATCTTTGAAATTTTCAATCAGGTAAGGATAATATACCTTTGTTAGATGCTATTAAACAGGTACCTTTTTATGCTAAATTTTGAAAGATCTGTGCACTATGAAGACAAAACTAAATGTGAAAAAGAAAGCCTTTTTACCCGAATAAGTGCCATTCTTCAGAACAATAATGCTTTGAAATATAAAGACCCTGGTTGTCCTACAATTTCTTACTTTATTGGAGAACAAAAAATTGGAAGAGCTTTATTTGATCTTGGAGCTAGTGTGAATTTACTTCCATATTTAGTTTTTCAAAGTCTCAATCTAGGTGAGTTAAAACCAACTTCTGTAACTCTTTTACTTGCCGATAGATCTGTAAAAGTGCCCAGAGGAATAATTGAAGATGTGTTAGTACAAGTCAATAAATTCATTTATCCTGTGGATTTTATTGTCCCAACACACAACCTTTTGAAGCATGTAATTCATTTCCTGTTATTTTAGGATGTCCATTTCTTACAACCTCTAATGCATTGATTAATTGTAGGAATGGACTGATGAAGCTATCTTTTGCTAACATGACATTGGAGATGAATATTTTTAACATTTGCAAGCAACTTGGGGATGATAATGATTTACAGGAAGTAGACTTTATTGAAAAATTAGTTCATGATCAATTTCAAACCACTTCTAGTGAAACTGAGATTGATGAATCTGGCAATTTGCAAATGGTTTATTATTAAGAAGAATCAAAGGCAAATAGTTGGGTACCAAAAATTAAGGAATTGCCACCATGATCAATTGAGTCCATACCTTCAAGTGTTCAACCACCAAAACCTGATTTGAAGCCGTTACCATTCAATCTCAAATACTCATTTTTGGGAGAAAATGAAACTTTTCTAGTAATAATCTCTTCTAAACTTAATGCACATCAAGAAGGTAAGTTATTACAAACTCTGAAAATGCACAAAAATGCATTAGGATGGACTATAGCTGACATAAAAGGAATTCGTCCTTTGATTTGCACACACAGGATTTATTTGGAGGAAAATGCTAAACTCTATAGAGAAATGCAACGAAGGCTTAATCCTAATATGAAAGAAGTAGTGAAAA
>Ga0325414_1000455_pt1 | contig 33016 bp, 30 predicted proteins | sample PopdelMetagenome_8_FD_206183 | JGI IMG/M metagenome (GOLD analysis project Ga0325414, IMG submission 206183) | Populus deltoides microbial communities from Bellville, Georgia, United States - Leaf-PdKOR-R3 | ecosystem: Host-associated > Plants > Phyllosphere > Phylloplane/Leaf | place: USA... | reverse complement strand
ATTATAATCTAATCCTATCAGCATCGCCCCACCCAACTCAAGGACCCTCTTTCCTTTGCTGGCATCCCCATTTCCACCCTCTCTCTTCTCTTTTCTTTTCAAATCAAAATGATGTTGAGATCCATCAAATCCCTAGCGACCTCTCCATCATCCCACATCCTCCGCCGTGGCTATGCCTCTGAGGCCGTTCCCGACCGCAAGGTTGCCGTCCTCGGTGCTGCTGGAGGTATCGGTCAACCACTCGCCCTTCTCATGAAGCTTAATCCTCTCGTCTCCAGCCTCGCTCTCTACGATATTGCTAACACTCCCGGTGTCGCCGCCGATGTCAGCCACATCAACACCAGATCTGAGGTATATGTCCTATCAATCTCTTTCTTTTGATGCTTTCACATTTATTTTCCTCATTTTATACATTATTTATTTATTTATTTTGCATTTCTAATAAAATTTATTTAATGGATCTATATTTGATTCACCTGTCACTTGTTTTTTGGTCTCACTTAGAGCTTAATCCATCAGTTGTATAATGTTGTTAGACTCATTTTGCTCTTCATGTTTCTGCTGCTTTGATTTCTTTTAGTGGTTTTTCTTTTTAGACTCGTTTCTTACTTCTTTCTTTGTTTGAGTTTAGGTTTCTGGGTATTCAGGTGAAGCTGAATTGGGGAAAGCCTTGGAGGGAGCTGACGTTGTAATCATTCCAGCTGGTGTGCCAAGGAAGCCTGGAATGACCCGTGACGATCTCTTCAACATCAATGCTGGGATTGTAAAGGGTCTCTGTCAAGCAATTGCCAAGTACTGCCCTCACGTGAGTATTGAGATTCTGTTAAAGCAAGTTTGTTTGTATGCTACAGTTAAGTTCGATGGTTTGGTTGAGCTCTATCTGGTGTTTGGACTTTAAAATATATTTCTTTCAGCAAGTACACTAAAGAAAATGGACATGTGAAAGTGTAGAAACTGAATTGTTTTTTGGCTTCCTTATTTTTTGGTTTATGTGGACTTCCCACAGTCCTATTTGGAACCCAATGGAGTCATTTGTATGTTGGAAGGCAACCAAACATGCCTTTGGCGTTATTTTGCTTTTATGTTTTTGTTGTTTTAATTTCATGTTGGCTGACAAATATTGTGGGATCAGGCACTTGTTAATATGATCAGCAACCCAGTGAACTCAACAGTCCCTATTGCTGCTGAGGTTTTTAAGAAAGCAGGAACCTATGACCCGAAAAGGTTGTTTGGTGTGACTACCCTTGATGTTGTTAGGGCCAAGACATTCTATGCTGGAAAGGCCAAGGTGCCAGTTGCAGGTTTGCCCAATTACTCATTTACGAGACACTTGTGCTTCTTATTTCCCACCTTTATTTCCCAACCGAAGGCCAAATTGAAAGAAAAGTGTACAAGTGATATAACATGTTACTTGTCTTTTTTTTGGTGTAAATGAAAGAGCTCAGCTTAAGTAGATGTCATTCTTGTATTAGCATGTTTTTTCGGTCTTTTATTGTGCAGTTCTGTGTTTTAGAACTTTTTGACTCATTATCTTCTGTAATTCTTCTCTGATGCTGACATGTTGTTCTTCTTTGGTTCAGAGGTTAATGTACCAGTTGTTGGTGGCCATGCAGGCATAACCATTCTCCCACTATTTTCACAAGTATTTATTCACTCCCCTTCCACTTTGTCTCCTAAATAACTCTATATGCAATGTATATTAATACTGTTTCTATTCAAATTCTTGTCTGATTGTTTGTGATCAACTTTTCTAATTTTGTTCTACTTGTTTGATTTATTTTACAGGCCACACCAAAAGCCAATTTATCTGATGCAGAGATTACTGCTCTTACAAAGAGAACTCAAGATGGAGGGACGGAAGTTGTGGAAGCAAAGGCTGGAAAGGGCTCTGCAACTTTGTCAATGGCGTAAGTTTATATCCTGAGCATAGTTATACTCATGAATGTGTTTTGAATCCTTGTTTATGGACACTAAATTAACATTTCATTGTGAAAATCTGTGGCTTACAAAAGTTTTCATCCTGGTCAATTCACGTGTAATATTGATTTTTCTGAAGGATTAGATTTACCTGTCAGATATCTTTTCTTTTCTTTTCTTTTTTCTATCAAGGTAAGAAGTACGATGTGTAAGTGACACCAGGATGGCCAAGGACTAATCCTGTTTCTGCTTCTTTTTCAAGCAGTGTTGGATGAGCCAACATTTAGCAAACTTGTTTGGATTTTTGGATTCTTTTGGGGCTAGATTTCTTAGGTACAATGATTAAACCATGAAGTTGAACTCTTTAATTTTAATAATTACTAGACTTTTTAAGCTGTTCCAGTAAAAGCTAACATGTACTTGAAAAAATATTGATAGATTCAAAGTACGCCGTTGAATTCTGATTTTGTAGTTCTTTGGCCACTCTTACGCGTTGTTGGCCTGTTTTTCACCCATTTTCCTGGCTTCATTTTTTTTTGTCTGCTTCTGTTCAAAAGTTGTAGAAAATGTGAATGGATTTCTTTTTCAACCTCTTATGGTTCTGTGACTTTCTCTTCACCTTTTTACAAGTCTCTTCATGTCCTTGCACCTGCTGTAATTATAAAAGAAAAGGAACTGTATATTTTTAATTTATTTGATTGGCCATTCGCAGCTATGCTGGAGCCATTTTTGCTGATGCATGCTTGAAGGGGCTCAATGGAGCACCAGATGTGGTTGAATGTTCATATGTGCAATCAACTATCACTGAACTTCCGTTCTTCGCTTCTAAGGTAATTTGATCAACTTTGTTTGAACATAAAATCTCTTTGTTAGATTATGTTGATGTCAAATATCCTCTCTGATTCATTATTTTAATTTACTTAATTGCACATTGTTTGCAAGTTAAAGAATACCATCTGTAACTGATTATTGCTCGTCACAGTATATCAGTTTAAATTAATGTTTTGTACCTTTTGGAATCTCTTCCGGGCTGTCCTGTTTGCTTAGTTGGAAAAGAAAAAATGATATCAATTGAATTTAACTCTATTAAGCCCTGAACCCAAAATAACTGGGTTATATTTAGCTATATGGTTGTCTTATCCGGCTGTGTTGGGCTGTGCTTCTGAATGATGTTGTTGTACTAAAACATACTAGATTAATTCATGTCATTTTTTTTTCACCCCCTCATTACCTCCAATCTCATCAATATTTCTCACTGGTGTATCCGTGGATTTCTTCCCATACATGCTGAATATGATTGAATTATTTTTTGACCTTTCCTTAATTTTGCTGCAAGAGTTGCATCTCCTCTCTGCAGATGCCTTTCTTAATTTGGTTATTGTCTTTCCATGCATGGATCTTAGCATTTTTTTCTAGATACTAATTTTGTGACAATGCTATCACTCGCTGTCAAATAACTTGATTCTTTTTTTAGTTAAAAAAAAAAGGAAAAGGAAAAAACAAATGGGGACTTAGTGGGAAAATGAAACTGTTATAATATCTGTCACGCCTTGTTTTTAGCAATTGCTGTGCAGATATCTCTGATGACATAAGGTTCATTACTTTGTGAAGGTTCCGTGATGCTTTGCACCTTTATCAGATGTAGCACTCTGGTATCCGGTGCTTTTCTAGGGCAGCATTGCTGTACACGTGCATTTTGCTGTGGAAGTTTTGTATTTTTATGCTTGCTGGGGTGGTCAGATAGTAAACATGGGAATTCACTTTTTTGTGTTTGCAGGTGAGGCTCGGAAAGAATGGCGTGGAGGAAGTTTTGGGGCTAGGTCCGCTCTCTGACTATGAAAAGGAAGGTTTAGAAAAGTTGAAGCCTGAACTCCAATCATCTATTGAGAAGGGAATCAAATTTGCCAACCAGTAATTCAAGTAATGATATTTGCTCCTTCCATCACAGACGCACGCAAGTTTTGCATTTTTCAGTGTTGTATTTGCGGCTGCCAGCAGCTCCAGCATTGCTTTTTCATGTAGAGTAGGCACATAAAACCAGGTTTTATCAATAAAATACCCTGTGACTTGAGGTGGTAGTTCATACTCTGGAGAGAATTGGAAATCTAGTTTATGAGGTGGTAGTTCATACTCTGGAGAGAATTGGAAATCTAGTTTATGCCAAGTGCAAAATGCTTGTAAGATTTTATTCTTATTCACAGGGATGATATTTATAAATCAGAACCTATCAGGTGGACCGATATATCCATCTGCCTTGCATGCTGGGTATCACCCGACTACAAAAATATGAAAAAAACCAAAAAGAAAGCAGCAGAAGGAAGAAAAAAAACACAAGATATCTCAAGTACAAGGTGTCTGCTGAATTACAAATTCCCTTCGTGGATAATGTCTTTTTATATGCCCAGGAAACAGTCCTAGGAAGCTACCCCACAACATCAGTGACAGCACAAGATTGCCAAGTAGCGTGCTGGTTAATTAATCCTTTCCAAAATCATGCCTTCTCTCATTAGCTTGCTTTAGTATTTCCATCTAAAATCTTAGAACACTAGTTTCAATGCTCCATCAACAGATCTCCACTCGTGAAATAAGTTCCTCCTATCCCCAGAGCATCCCATATTTTGCATATACTGAAGTAGAAAGCAACAGAGGGCTTCCATCTAAAGCAGTTCAGCCAAAAGGTCAGTGCTATAAATTGAAGTCGCACATTTCACACGTTTTATGTTTTCTAATTTTTGGAGATTTTTTTCTTCTAATGATTGGTAAGTTGCATTGAATTGAATTATAATACAAGACAAAAATCAGAGTTCGTTTTAAAACTGCTGTCAGCAGTTTCTAGAGGTAAAATTATGCATAGGTAATAGTAATTAAACCACCTCACAATTACACAGGAATTTGAAAATAATTATGTTCAATATAAATTCTAACTAATTTTCAGAGATTCTATGATAATGAATTGATTATATATATAAAAAATATTATTACCTCTAAAGCATCATACTTTAGACGTGTTATATTTTAGACAGGTTACATTGCTAGTTGTCTTAAATTTTTATGGGTTGTTGTGCTTCGTTATCAATGATTTGTCAATTATATTTCTTGGAATTGATATTTTTTACTCTCATATCTATAAATACCGAAGTTGATATTTCTAACTATGATGCTAATAAATACCGAAATTGATACTCGTCAAGAATCTACTCACCTTGAACACTTCTGAATTGAGTTTTAACACTTCTGAATTGAGTTTTAAAATGATCATTGGAGAATGACAAAAGAAAAGTGGGCTTTGGATGTTTTCAAAGATATGAGTTTTGGTATTTTATATGTAGGCCCGACATGCCATTTTATTTGGGACAAGTTCTAATAGGCTTTATAAACATTATAAAATATATACACAAACAAAATATATTTTTTTTTATATCAAAAAGTGATAAAACAAAAATTTTATAAAAATAATAGAACTTGCAAAAATATTTTTGAGCTCTTTTTTATGCTAAGAAATCACAAGTTAATACAAATACATTTTTCATAATTTTTTTTTGGATTTAACCTTGATGCAAATTTTAGAAATGGTAAATAAAAATGCTTTATGATATTTTTATTTGTTTTTTTTTGTTATTATTTTAACACATGCTAAAAAAAATAAAATCATGCATCACACCCCTACTTTTACAATCCTTGAAAATACTCACAACAAATACACACAATTAATTTGCAAAAACCAAATCCTAGCTTCTAAATCAACCTTAATAGTGTTGCTAAATAGGATGAGACTGCCGAAATGAAACCAGATGCTTTAGAACAGTGGGTTTCCTACTGTGCGTGCTTTTCACATGCTGCCATAAATGACGATGCATGGAATGATACTCCGAAGTCCTGGATCGAGTGTGGTCCTGGAACAAGCATGGCACAACAAATTGGGTAGCTTCTCCTTTCCTTTTCATGTTTGTGCTTGTGGATATAATCAATATTACCTACAAAAATTAAAAAAAAAATTCACATAGCATAATCAATTTAATCCCCTCTATCTTCATAGATTTATTGTCGTTTTGGGAGGAAACAATGGTGGCATGTGAGTTGGAGTAAGAAGAGTTGTTAGTCATGCGACTCACGGTGCTGGTGTAGACTGACTATTTTGAAGGTTGGTTTGGCTGAAACAGTTAAGTGAAGAAAGGTGTTATGAGAGAAAGGTTATGGGTTTCACATGATGATGGGTCCACTGTAAGTGGTGGTGTTTAAGGGTTGTTAATTGTTGTCCTGGGTTTATGGGTTTATAACGGTGAGCGAGAGAGAGAGAGAGAGAGAGAGAGAGAGAGCAACATGGGTTTACTGTCAATAAAAACTTAGGTTTTAGAAAGGGAGGTAGAGACAATTGTTTTGAGATTGGCTGACAATTAAAAGGAAGAGTTGGATCTATCGTGGGTGTGTTGATGTTGGTGTGCTGGAATCAGTGGAGCTGTTGGTATTAGAGGTGTTCAAAAAAACCGACCAACAGATTAAACCAAAAAACCCAAGAAAAAATTAACCAAAAAAACCGAACCGATAGAAAAACCCAATTAAAAAATAAAAAACCACCCAGTCCGGTTCGGTTTCAGTTTAAAATAGCTTAAACCGATTGAACCGGACCAAATCAAACCGGTTTAAAAAAAGATATAAAACAAACCATCCCTAACTCTAAATCACTTTCTCACTTTCCAGCCGCCACCCCCCTCTCCCTTCCCAACCTTCCCTTCCCTTTCCCCTTCTCCCTTCTCAGCCGCCCCACCCCCTTCCCCCTCTTCTTTTCCAGCCGCCCCTTCCCCTTCCCCTTCCCCCTTCCTAGCCTTCCCTTTTCCCCTTTCCCCTTTCCCCCTTCCCAGCCACCCCACCCCCTTCCCCCTTTCCCTTTCCAGCCTTCCCTTCACCTTTCCCCTTTCCCCCTTTCCCTTTCTCAGCCGCCCCACCCCCACCCCCTTCCCCTTCCCCTTCCCCTTTCTCTTTCCCCAAAAGTGAGTGAACAATGGTTATCCAAGCTATACAATTTTGACAATCACCCTCCCTGTAGATCGTAAACCCATAGGCAAGGAGGGCTTCTAGGAGTTATTCTATTGTGTCAAAATTGTATAGTTTGATTATTAATATACAAATATTTCTTAACACATTTGAAAGGGGAAGAGGAAGCGAGTGAACAATGGTTATCGATGTTACCATAGAAGAGTCCAGTTTTGTTGGCTAAAAAGCCGACCCAAACCGAACAAAACCGGTTCGGTTTGAACCGGTTTTCGGTTCGATTCGGGTTGTATTAATAAAGAATATTATTTTACAGTTCGGTCGTATTTTTGGGTTAAAACCGGACCGTGAACACCCTTAGTTGGTATGGTGGGTGGTCTACAATTGGTTTTTTCTTCTTTTGTTTTTAAATAGATAGTGACGGGAGAAAGAGAATGGGAGAGAGAGTGAGAGAGAGAGGAGAAAGTGTTTTTAGCTAGATCATCAATGAAATATTTTTAGGTTTTGTATAGGAGTTCTAGCATTTTGCTTTATATTTTATATTTTAGGTCTACTCTCAAAGTAGAATGTTTTTGATCTCTCCTTAATGTAGAGATTTTGATATGCTCCCCTCTCTTTTTTCTATATACCGGTATCTGTATTTATAATACAGGAGTCCCAAAGCGTATGAAATTCAAAGTCCAAAATAATCTCATCATCTTTTTTAAAATTTAAACTTGATTAGAGTTTAAAGTCAAATTTGAAAATGAATAATTAAGATATCATGATCATCCTTTCAAACTGAAGATAATGAGAGAATGACAAATACACATTATAGTCCCTAGTTTTTTCACAAGTTGACAAATCACTCTCTTAATCTAAATTAGTCCCCTAATATTTTAATTCCAAATTTTAACCCCCCTTAAAAATTAAATTAAATTAAAAGCTAATGGATTAAAATTGAGTTATGACAGTTGCCTTCTCTTTACAATACTTATAATGCAAAGACATTGAAAAATTTATTTTCTTTGGGCTTTTTATAGTAAGTTTGTAAAGTAAAAAAAAGCATGAAAGCGATTTTTTTTTCAAATCTTGCAAAACTTTAAAAGTGGTCATTTAAGAGGGAACTTTCCTCGAGAAACAGTTAATTCTTAAAATTAGTCATTTGAGAGGCAACCTATCTTGAAAATGAAAAATTCTGAGATGTTTTTAAAGTGGTCTAATTGTTCTAGATGACCTATCCATTGTTGAAAAATTCAGAGATTTTTCAAAAGTAGTCTAATTGTTCCAGACAACTTGCTCATTGGTATGAAAAATTGTGAGATTTTTTTAAAGTGGTCTAATTGTTCTAGACAACTTGCTTATTAATGAAAAATTCTGGGATTTTTCAAAAGTGATTTAATTGTTCTAGGCGACTTGCCCGTTGATGAAAAATTCTGAGATTTTTCAAATCTAATTGCTTAAGGCGACCTATCTGTTTGTAAAATACATGAAAGTGATTTCAACATTGATCTCATTTTCATGGATGATCTATCCAAGTGAAAAATACAAAGATTTTTAGGACTGGTCTCATTTTTCCAAGTGACCTATCTGTTCATGAAAAACATTAAATTTTTCAACATTGATCTCATTGTAATGGGTGACCTATCCCAGAGAAAAATACAAAGATGTTTTTTGAAAAAAATTTAATTGTTCTAGGCGACCCTGTTTTTTGGTGTGAAAAAAAAAGGAACATTTTCAAAAGTATTTTGAAATTTAGCCGTTTTAAAATGGCTTACCTTTTGATGGATTCCATCAAAGATTTTTCTTGTGATTTTATTCGCAAAACACGTTCAATGTTTTGGAATTAGATGATATGCATGCATATTTACCTGGTTTGAAATATATGTCCCCCCTTTCTTCACAATCCCTTTCTTGCTTGATTGGTGAGGTTTGCTATTTTTGATCCAACTCATCTTGGTTATTTGACTTCTAACCCACTCGAGTTGAGCCTATAAGTTTTTTCGAAGTATTTATAATTTTACACGGCTTAACATTTATGGTGCTCATTGCGACCTATTTACTTACAGGAAATTCTATGTCTTGTTGATTAATTTGAGGAGATCATTCATTACTTCGTTGTCTCACTACTAAAAAAATTCAGTGCCATTTATTGTCTTGAAAGATTCAAACAACCTCTTGTAAACAACGATGCCCCATTGTCTCACTACCATAAGCATTCTCTTTTCACTGTTACCTTGAAGGGATCAAATCGCCTTCTAAATATAACATTAGCCCTTTGTTTTGACCATTACCCCTTAATACGCTTTGTCAATGACTCAGACAAACAATGGCTTTGAGTAACCCCTCTTTCTTTTTTGGCTTGGTTTCAATGAAGAAATCTTTATTCAGAATGAGTTTTGAAATCTTGATCTTGTATTTTCAAACAAAAATTGTTTTAATATGAGTTTAAAACAATTTGCTTTTGAAATCTTGCAACTCTCTAGGGTTTTTTGAAAAAAAAAATGATTTGTTCTTGTGTCATCAATATTAAAATTGGTGAAGGTACATGATGATATGACATGTTTTTGTAGGTTTCAAAGCAAGAGGCTCGAGTAAAAACAAGAGGCTCGAGTAAAAGCTCAAGGTTTTGTTTGAGAAAAGTCATTTTTTAAAACTTATTTTATCAACATAAATAATAATGAGTAGCTTATTTAAAATGTCACGAATCCTATGAAAAGTCTTTTGCATTTTGAGAGCATCGTTTATTGGTCGAGGTTGCTTGTTTGCTTAATTAGAAAGGACTTTTAAATACACATAATGTAGGCTATGACTTTTGGCTATGAAAAAAAAAATTTATAAAGCTCAAAAAATATTTCAAGGTTTCAAAGACTTAAAATCATTATCATCAGCTTGACTTATTGTGTCTTTCAATCCTTTTCTTTTACTGCTTTTCTTTTATTTGTCCTTTTTAATGTTTTGATCGGGCATCCTCATTTTGTTTTGACTATCACCTTTTCTTTTGATTTAGTCATGCCCTCTAGCATTTGAGTTTCTTGGGCTCTTGTCTTTTGGCTTTCTCACAGTTTTTCCATGAATTATTGATTATTGAAATACTATTTGCTCCTAGTGTGGGGTGTGAGGTTTTCTTATGAAGGAAAATCTATTTAGGTTCAAAAGAGGACCATTATGAATTTATTCATTTTAGAATATGAAATGGATAACAAATATGATCTTTCCTCATTTCAAGTGTAAACTATTAAAACCAATAAACTTTGACCTTTTCTAGTGTAATGATTTGGACTTTTCAAAGAAATGCATTTCAAGAATTAATGAACAAAAAATCTACTACATATCATTATGCATACATCTAAAACATGGCTCAAAAAACATGATGTGAGGGTGATTGTTCGTTTTTCTATTCATGTATTCTGGTTTAGAGTTTGGTCACTTTAGTGCGGGAGTTTCTTGATTCATTAATTCATTTGTCATCCTATAAATAGAATCTTAAAATGTTGTTTTAAACAAACATCGAATATTTCTGAAATCAAAAACAAGTTCAATTTTTTAAAATTCCACTAGGAAAAAGATTTTTGCAAAACAAATTTTGAATTATGAGATCATGCAAGTTTGCAAAGGTGGGTTATTATGGGGATTCTTTTTTAGAATTTCTGAAAATGAATAATGTTTGGTTGTAAATCAAAGAAAAAAAATACAATTGAAGGTAGAACTCATTATTTCATTGAATTTTGGAAAAGAGGCTCAACGATAAAAAAAAAAAACTTTACACTAACATCTTGAGCCATTATTGCTAGCAAGGTAAAACATAAAGAGAATATTACACCAGTAGAGCATATTACACCAGCAGATCCCATCAAATCTGTCAGTCTCATGCAATCTGTTGATTACACTACATCAGCCTTGGAAGTCTCCTAATCACAAGCAACGACATTCCTTAGTTAGAACGATTAATTGACATTCCCTTTGTAATACATGTAATTGATTGAACTTACCTTATATTACTGAGTTTCTGTAAATAGACTTGAGAAAATCTAACCCATGTACCAATATTTATGCTACATATAATAGAATAGCACAACACCTTGACTGTGACAATTATTCTTAATCTCTTTGTTCTCAGCCCTTTCTCTTCCCTTGAGTTTATTTTCTTATATGGTATCAGAGCTCTTTGCAGCTAACCCTTAAAATATCGATCCTACCCAAACCAATGGCCAACACACCTAAATCTGGAGAATCAAGCAATCTTGATATGTCAAAACTGATTTCTGAAATGTCAAAACTTTCCTCACCTCCATTCTCATCCCATTCCTTGCCCACCTCCTTCAATATCTCATCCTTATTTACTGTCCCTATGGATCGCACCAACTACCTAAGTTGGAAATCCCAATTTAAAGATATACTGGAGATGCACGGCCTTACAACAGTCGTCAAGAACAACACAGAACCACCCAAAGTGCAAGAAGATCGTTACATACACCTAGAGTTAGCAAAGGATAAATTGGTCCTGAGCTGGATCAAAGCAACTTCCTCCTCTTCCATCAAAACACTTCTCATCCCATGTACCACTGCTCATCAAGCCTGGACCATGTTGGCCAAACGTCTTCACCTCTTGCTAGCACCCGTGTACGGATTCTTCGAGACCAAATTCGCACTCTCTAAAAGGACAACCACACCACAGTGGTTGATTATCTCAATTATGCCAAATCACTCTTTGATTCTCTCATACAATCTGGTGCAACAATGGACGATGATGAACTCATCAGTTATGTTTTAGATGGACTTGGTCTTAAATACAAAGAGCTAGCCACAACACTTCACCTGCATCCCAATATTGATTTTGATCAATTCTATGATCTAATTCTAAAAGAAGAGCATTTACAGAAATGGATGTCTCTTACCTTGATTTCAGGAGTTGCTATGGCTGTTGACCGTGTGCTCAACAAACGCATTTTCAATTCAAACATGCCTAGTCACAATCACAATCCTCATCACAGATTTGGAAGAGAACGTGGTTGTGGCAGGAATTGGAATCAAGGGCGTGGATCAAGGAGAACACGGCATTGGGAGCCGGCTCAAGGGGCTTGGTTTCCAGATCGTCACTCGCAGCCTCGCGACCCACAATCCACTGTCATAACCTCTTCTCCTGCAACTCTCTCTGATGGGCGCCCTCTTCTACTTCCAACACCATAAGGCAAATCCTCAAATACCCAGCACAATGAAGTCATCTGTTTTCGGTGTGATAAACCAGGGCACATAGCTCGGTTTTGTCCTAACTGTGGACCTCATGTATACATGGCAGAAAACCTTACAACCTCTCCTTCTCCTATTGCTAATGTGGCAAATCTCAATTGGTGTCTTGATTCAGGTGCTACTCACCACATGATAGCCAACGCCACCTCTCTTCCCGATGCTCATCCTTATATAGGTACAAATAAAATTATTGTTGGAAATGGCAATCAGTTAGCAATAATTCATATTGGCAACACATAATTGACCGGGTTGCATAAATCATTAAATCTTAATGAAGTTTTGTGTGTCTGCTATCCGCAAAAACTTGATCTCTATCCATCATTTTTTCTATGATAATGATTGTTACTTTAAGATGGATGCTAATGGTTTTTATATGAAGGACAACAAAACAGAGAAGGTACTCCTTACATGCAGTAGTTTCGATGGCCTCTATCATATTCAGACATCCCCTTCAATTGTTCGTCAGATTGCCTGTTATGGAAAGCGTACAACACAAGACGTATGGCATGCCAGACTTGGACACTCGTCTCATTCAATTTTTACTACATTGTTGAATAAGTACCACATACCACTTGATGGTGCAATTGTCTCCAATAAAAATTATCATATCTGCCCGTTGGGAAAATCTTGTCGATTGCCATTTGAAGACAGACAGTCTCATGCTCAATTTCAATTAGCACTTTTACATCTTGATTTATGGGGTCCTGCACCAATCTCCTCCAATTTTAGTTATCGTTATTATTTCTTCATTGTCAAACATCTTGATTTATGGGGTCCTACACCAATCTCCTCCAATTTTGGTTATCATTATTCTTTCTTCATTGTCGATGATAATACTCGATTTTCTTGGTTATATCCATTGGCTAAGAAATCAAAAGTTCTTACTACATTTATTCACTTCAAAAAGTTGGTGGAATATCGATTTAGCTCTCACATCAAACAATCGCAGATTGATGATGAAGGTGAATTTACCAGCAAATTATTTCTAACATTTTTACGTGATCATGGAATATCTCATCAGATCTCATGTCCATACACTCCTCAACAAAATGGAGTGGTGGAAAGGAAACATCGACATATTGTTGCAATGAGACTCTATTTGTTGGCCCAATCCCGCTTGCCCCACAACTTTTAGGTTGAAGCCTTCTCTATTGTGGTTTTTCGAATTAATCGCCTACCAACTCCTAAGCTTGATCACATATCTCCTTATGAGAAATTACTTCAACGCACACTGGATTATACATTTCTCAAAAGTTTTGGCTATGCCTGCTTCCCTCATATGGTCCCATACAACAGGCATAAATTATCCTTTAAATCTGTTCCATGTGTGTTTATTGGCTATGATGATCATTATAAAGGCTATCGCTGTCTTGATCCTGTTTCAGGTCGGATTTATATATCTCGGAATGTGGTTTTGATGAGGCAAACTTCCCCTACCAGCAACCTCAGCCTACACCAGTTGCCCAATCCACACTTACTACTCACTTTGATATTGGGCCCAGTTAGTACTCTCAACAAACCAACAATTCTACAGGTCCAACCCATTCTGCCCCCATTATCCTTGACTTTCCATTAGTCACTCCTTCTGCCAGCCCACCATAACCTCCACACACACAATCTATCTCTACACAACCTCTCTCCCCTAGTCCAACAACAGACATTCCTTCCCCTGTCTCCCAATCCAACAACCCCCTATCACTTTTTTTGTCTCCCTTGCTACCATCCAGCTTTACAAACCCCGTATTTGTCATAAACACCACAACCCCCTCACCCATGTCAACACCTCCTTCTTCCCCTCTTGACCCATCTCTCCTCCCAAACTCTCCTGTTACACCAAACCCTCCTAAAAAAATTTAAAAGTCTCAAGACCATCATCCCATTTGGTCCTGAACCAAAACCCCTCTACTCCCACTCCAACCCGCACCCTTTACCCCATGCTCTCTGCCGCTTGCTCTGATCCTATGTCCTTTGAACCAACGAGCTTCGCCCAGGCTTCCAAATACAGTCATTGGCAAGCTGCCATGCAGAATGAATACGATGCCCTCATGAGGAATCAAACATGGTCTCTGGTTCCCGCCTCATCTCAAATGAATATTGTTGGCTGCAAATGGGTCTTCAAAGTAAAATGAAAAGATGATGGCTCCGTTGATCGTTACAAGGCCCACCTTGTTGCTAAAGGCTTCAATCAATAGGAAGGATTTGATTATGCAGAGACCTTTAGCTCGGTAGTTAAACCAGCCACCATTCGCACTATCTTGTCTCTAGCTGTGTCTTCTAACTGGTCTCTTTAACAACTTGATGTTCGGAATGCGTTCTTGAATGGCTACTTGGAAGAAGCAGTATACATGAAATAACCCCCTGGCTTTCATGATTCTTCACGTCCTCAGGATGTATGTCAACTACATAAGGCTCTTTATGGCCTTAAGCAGGCTCCCAGAGCTTGGTTCCAACGTCTCAGTGCCTTTCTCCTTGCTCAGGGATTTGCTCACAGTCAATCTAATGCATCACTTTTCATTCATCATTCCTCTTCCTGCACAATATATGTCCTTGTCTATGTGGATGATATCATTGTCACCGGGTCTGAACTCCAACGTGTCCACCAGTTTCTTGATCAATTGTGCTCTACCTTTGATAGTCGCCGACTGGTGAGCTTAATTTTTTCCTTGGCATGAAAATTACACGGTTTATTGATCATTTATTCCTCTCTCAAACTAGATATGCAGTTGATTTATTGAAACGGTTTAATATGACTAATTGTAAACCATGTCCTACACCGTTACCTTCTGACACTCGATTGTCTTGTTTGGATGGAGATCCCTTATCTGATCCCTCTACCTATTGCAGCATAGTGGGTGGCCTCCAATATCTTACTATATCGCGACTTGATATTTCATTTGTTGTCAATCAAATGTGTCAGTTCATGCACAACCCTTGTTCTTCCCATCTTCAGGTTGTCAAGTGCATTCTTCGGTATATTAATGGTACAGTTAAGCAAGGTCTTGTGTTTCACCAGTCCGATGAATTCACTTTACGTAGTTTTTCTGATGTTGATTGGGCTGGCTCTGTAGATGATTGACGGTCTACCACTGGTGCTTGTATATTTTTTTGCCCTAATTTTCTCACATGGACTGCCAAGAAACAGTCTATTGTTTCTCGTTCTAGCACTGAAGCTGAATATCGTGCTCTTACCCACACGGCCGCTGAAATCTGCTGGTTTGGATTCTTATTTTGAGAACTTGGTATCCCTCTTCAGTCTGCTCCTTGCATCTATGTCGATAATCTCTCTGCTATCCACATGGCTGCCAATCCTATTTTCCATGCTCGCACTCGGCATATTGAGATTGACTATCACTTTGTTCGTGAATTAGTTGCTCGCAAATCTCTCCATACCTTCTATGTTCCCTCCTCTCATTAGCTGGCTGGCATATTCACTAAAGGCCTGAGTCGTGATCGGTTCTCTCTTCTTAAGTCCAAGCTCAATCTTCGCGTTGCTCCGTTATGCTTGAAGGGGGGTAAAGAGAATATTACACCAGCAGAGCATATTACACCAGCATATCCCATCAAATCTGTCAGTCCCATGCAATCTGCTGATTACACTATATCAGCCTTGGAAGTCTCCTAATCAAAAGCAACGACATTCCTCAGTTAGAATGATTAATTGACATTCCCTTTGTAATACATGTAATTGATTGGACTTACCTTATATTGCTGAGTTTCTGTAAATAGACTTGAGAAAGTCTAACCCATGTACCAATATTTATATTGCATACAATAGAAAAGCACAACACCTTGAGTGTGGCAACTATTCTTAATCTCTGTTTTCATCCCTTTATTTTCCCTTGAGTTTATTTTCTTATAAAACATAATAGCAAAGCAAAGCACACAACACTTAACAACCATTGATTGAGTTTTTCTAGAATCTCTCAATCATTCAACTCTTATAAGCTCATTAAATGGGTATCTTCCTGACAGTTAGTTGCGGTCGTATGTAGACCATTCTCATCATAATGACATTGTAGCTTTATTTTCAGGATGATTGATTTCTAATGACCATTGTGGAAAAGGTAGCTATAGAGGGGGTAGGTATTTGGAAGTTGTAGGTATTTTTATCTTGGTAGCTTTTTTTCTTGTAATTGTAGCTACCTTCGACATTGTGAACCTCAATTTCCTTCCTTTTTCCAGTGAAGCATTTCTCCTCATTCAAGTTAGCAATTTTACTCAACTAAATAGTTTGTTCAATCCTCTCAACTATAACAACCAAGTCACTGAAATATTGTGCAAAACTTTCAATCAAGTTTTCAAAGTACAAGGCTTTAAAGGTAAAATATACTGATCATCTCTTTTTTCAATAGAGAATTAACTTGTGCAACTGCCTCACGCCACCTTAAGGCGTATTCCCTTATGGACTCTTTAATGCCCTTATTTATAACTTGTAAACTTGACTTATCAAAGGCTATGTCCATATTGAACTTATACTGCCTAATAAAAGCATCAACCAAATCCTTCACCTTTTCATTTTGGTATTGTCCAACCGTATATACTAAATAAATACAATGTCACTCAAGTTATCTTGAAAGAAATAAATCAACAATTTCTCATCATAAACCACCTCAACTATTTTATTACAATATGCTTATGAGTTATAGGGTATTGAGTTCCAGTATATTTGATAAATTCTAGCACTCTAAACTTTCTTGGAATGACAACGTGGAGCACCAAACACATCTTAGAAGCCTTTATAGGATCATACAAATTAGTTCACTTAATTGCCCTCATCATTTCCTCTAGAGCATCCAATTTTTCTAGGTCATCCTCTTCTACTACCTTGTTTTTTTTTTTAAGATTCCTCCACCGTCAAGACAACAGTAGGCTGCCTTATGATATACTGGTTGAATAGATTGAAAATACGTAGCCTATTAAGATTCAGGTGGGGCTTCATTTTCCCCTAGATTATGTGGAATAAAAGGAATTGCGGGCATAAATGCAAATTGAGTTGTGACTGCTGGTTGTACAGATGTTGCTTCTCCGGATTTAGATCTCAAAACCTGTTCGAGTAGACTAGTAAGCCTTATGACTTCTTCCTTAAGACTTTCATCTCTTTTTAGTGTTGGGCTTCCAACTAAGCTATTTCTTCATTCTTCATTTGTATTCTTCTCAAGCGAGTGTTACATGTGCAACTTAATGGAGGACCTATATGTCAACCTGCTAAATGAAAATCATGTAATTATACAAAGTAAATATCAGATGCAAAAGTGATGATGTTATCAACAAGAAAAATCCATATTAAATGTGGACTCGCTTTTCATGAAGTAACAATAATCGGTATTCATGGATTTTAAGAACTCGATGTCATTATCATGCCAACGAGGGGATCCTTGTTTAATCTTGCCGAAGTTCGAGCTTTTGTTAGCCCTTCGACTTCCAATTCAGGAAAGTTTCTTTTTGTCAACTGTAACAACTCAAATTCTTGTAAAATTTTCATGTGAAGGCCATGTGTCACCCGATGTTCTAGGAATTCAAGATGCCACATGTTAGGCTTGCCACGAGGTATAACTTAATAGGTAAGTCCTAGCCATTAAATGCATCAAGGGGTAGGTTATTGTCTAGTCTAAAAGAATTTTTCGCATGATCAATGATCGTCCTTGAAAGGCTGATATTAAGCTTACAAGGAGTGTGCAGATAAAGGCTCTACATAATATTAAATCGGTGTATCAACCACTCCCAAGGAAACAATCAAACGAGAGTTGGATGATTTCACAAGTTTTGCCCAAGCTAAAATCATTGGAACATCGTTACTTCCCCACTTATCTTAAAACAAAAAATATCATAAAGCATTTTTATTAACTATTTCTAAAATTTGCAGCATAGCCAAGTCCAAAAAAAAAAATGCATTTTGCATTAACTTGTGATTTCTTAGTATAAAAAAGAGCTCAAAAATATTTTTGCAAGTTTTATTATTTTTATAAAATTGTTGTTTCATCACTTTTTGATAAAAAAAAATTATATTTTGTTTGCACATGAACTTTATAAAGCTCATTAAAACTTGGCCCAAATAAAATGGCTCTTTGAACCTACATACAAAATACCAAAAACTCATCTCTTTGAAAGTATCCAAAGCCCACTTCTGTCATTCTTGCGAGTTCAATTATTGTTTTAAAACTTAATCTAGAAGTGTTCGAGGTAAGTGGATTCAAGACGATTATTAATCCCGATATTTACTAACACTAAAGTCAGAAATATCAACTCCGATATTTATTGACGCTAGAGTAAAAAATATCAATCCCAATATTTACTCACACTTAAGTTATAAATATTATAGACAAATCATTAATAACATAACACAACAACTTATAGCAATTTAAGATAAAACTAGCAATGCAGTTTGTCTAAGGTAAGATATTTTAGAGGTAATAATATCTTCCCTCTTGCATAAGCAGTCTCTTGCCATAGAATTTCTAAAGATTAGTTAGGGTTTCTAGTGACAATAATACTAGATGACGACTCATTAAACAAGATCTTTCCTCTCTAAGAACAAGATGCCAAATATTTGTTCTTTTTTCTAGTTTTTAAAGGTCGCTACGACAAAATAAATGACTAAAAACAACATTAGCATATGAGAGCTAAATATCTATGTCACAATGAACAACAAACATCAGAAACAATGTTGGAAATATCACTGAAAATGGTGAATGATTCAAGATCAAAACAAACACTTAAATGGAAAATCTAGAAAAATTATTAAAAGAAAGCATTTGATAATATATCGCCATTGAAAGGTGGGACCTGTGGTTACTCAACTCGGAATGCAAGTTAGCTATGTTAGAAAGATTGAAATTGATTTTCGATTTGAATGCCTCTCAATGGAGGTTTCCCTCTCTTTAAATAGTTAGAATTCCCCCTATTTACAGCCTAATTATTAATTATATGCATGATTTTCTCTATCAAATCATTTGAAATCCCTAAAATTGCTTCACCAACCATATAAATTCCTAACATTGCTCTACCAACCACAAAGATCCTATAAATATAAATTATTGTTATATATAAAATATTGCCTAACCCGGTAACATCCCCCCTCAAATTAATGTTGGTCAATCAAGAAGCATCAATTTGTCAATCATGAATTTATGGCGGTGACGAGAGAGAGCCTTGGTAAAGATGTCAGCAGTTTGATGTTCGGTGGAAATGTGAGGAAGAGTAATCTCCTGACGAATAAGTGCTGAATGGAATGACAATCCACCTTAATATGCTTGGTGCGCTCATGGAAAACAGGATTGGTAACAATTTGAATAGCACTGGTGTTATCAGTATAAAGAGGAGTTGGATTAAGCTGTGGAACACCAAGTTCACCTAATAGCCCTCGAAGCCATGTAATTTCAGAACAGGCAGATGACATGGCTCTATATTCAAACTCAATAGATGACTTTGAGACACATGCTTGCTTTTTACTCTTCCAAGAAATAAGAGAACTATCAAGAAACATGCACCAACCCGAAACAGAACAACGAGTATTTGGACAACTAGCCCAATCAGCATCACTATAACCCTCTAATTGTAAAAAAGTCCCTGAAGAAAAGAACAAACCACGACCATACATCCCTTTAAGATATCAAAGGAGACGACGGACAGCGGCTAAGTGGGTTTGGAAAAAGGCCTGTATAAACTGACTAGCCTGTTATACAACAAACGAGATATCAAGTCGGGTAATAGTTAAATAATTCAAACTTCCTACCAGCTGCTGATACATGGAGGGATCAGGTAATAGATCACCATTCTCATGATGTAGCTTCAAGTTGACCTCCATAGGTGTAAGAACTAAATTAGCGTCTGAAAGTCCAACTAAGGAAAGAACCTCAAGGGTATAATTATGTTGATGCAAAAGTATGCCAGTTGAACAATGCTGGGCCTTAAAACCAAGAAAATACTGTAGCGAACCAAGATCTTTAATATGAAAGGAAGATTTGAGTTGCTGCTGAAGCTGCTCAATCAACTGGGAATCAGATCCTGTAATCACAATATCATCGACATACATAAGAAGTAGAATGATCTCAATATCAGTCTTGCGAAAGAAGAGAGAGTAGTCATACTGGCTCTGCGTGAAGGTGAAATCCAAAAGAGTAGTATGAAATTTCTCAAACCATACCCGTGGTGCTTGCTTCAAACCATATAGAGATCACTTTAAGTGACAAACCTCAGTAGAAGAGGAAGAAAACAAACCAGGAGGAGTCATGTAAATCTCTTCCTGCAAATCACCATGTAGAAAAGCATTCTTCGCATCCATCTGACGAAGCGACCATCCTTTCGAAACAGTAATGGCCATAACAATACGGACAGTAGTCATTTTGGCGAGCAAATGTTTCCTCATAATCTAGACCATATTGTTGTCGGTTTTCGAGTGCCACCAGTCGAGCTTTATATCGGTCAATAGATCCATTGGCACCCATCTTAATGGTGTATATCCATTTGCATCCAATAAGTTTTACCTTAGAGGGACAAGGAATAATGTCTCAAGTATGATTATCCTGAAGAGCCTGAAGTTCATCTTGCATAGCTTGTTGCTAACACTCTTTGAGTAGAGGTCTCAGAATAAGATTTAGGCACATAAATAGTATTAATCTTAGCCTGAAGAGCAAAATATGAGAAGTCATACCTATCTGGAGGTTATGAAACCCGAGTGGACCGTCAAGGCTCTTGTAAAATAGGATCAGATGTTGGTTCAGGAGTAGAAAGAGGCAATGGGTGACGTCGCTGATAGACAATTCCTGGCTTAAAATGATCAACAGTAGTAGACACATCATCAAAATAAAGAAGCAACGCAGAAGAAGAAACAAAATTGCCTCGAGACGGAAAGAAATACTGATTTTCAAAGAAAACCACATTTCGTAAAATGCGAATCTTGTTATTATCCGCATCATAACATACAAATCCTTTATAGGAATTATTATAGCCTAGAAAAGCACATTGAATAGCCTGAGCAGCAAGTTTATGGCATTCGATGGGAGGTAAGTGAACAAAGCAAATGCAACCAAAAACATGAAGAGCATTATAGTCAGGAGGGATTCCAAACAAACAAAAATATGGAGAATCAAGATTCAAGGTTTGAGAAGGTAGACAATTATTCAAATAGACAACTGTAGATAAAGCTTCTACCCAAAATCAAGGAGGTACAAAAGATTCAAGCAGTAAGGTACGAACAACTTCTAAAAGATATCGATTCTTACGCTCAGGGACTCCATTCTGTTGAGGAGTGTAAGGACACAAAAGTTGAGAGATAATATCCTTTTGCTGTAGGAAGGATTGAAAGTCAGGAGACATGTATTCTCCTCCAGAATTGAAACGTAAGATCTTAATTTTGGTAGAAAATCGTCTCTACAAGAACAATAAAGGTTTGGAAAATAGAAAACACATCAGCTTTAAAATGAAGGAAATAGACCCAGGTGAATCGACTATAGTCATCAATGAATGTTACAAAATATCTATACTGCGTATGAGAAAGAATAGGACTTACACCCCAAACATCTGTATGAATAATTTCAAAACAAGCAGAAGCCCGACTTCTTTGCATAGGAAATGATAAGGATTTGTTTTTACCAAGTTTACAAGAAGCACAATCAAAAGCCAAATAGGAGGAAATCTCATGTATATTATTCAAATAGCCACTTTTAACAAGATGTTTCAAAATAACAGAATTAGAATGTCTTAATTTCTTATGCCAAAGATGACTAGTACTGGTAATAGAAGAACAACCCAAAAATACTGAAAGCGGTATAGAAAAAGACTAAAGAGAAAAAAGACGTCCTACTTTAGGCCCCGTTGTTACTACCTGTCTCGATACCTGATCCTGCACACGACAACCACGATGGTCAAAATGAAAAGAATAATCATTTTCTACCAATTGGTCAACATAGATTAAATTGACAAATAAGTCAAGAGACACAAAAACATTGGTAAAGGCAGACCCTAGATTGCCAATGGCAATAATAGGAATAGTACGGCCATCAGCTATTTGAATATTCTGCTTACCATCATACTTACAAACATCCTATAGTGCTTCAGAATTGCCATTCATGTGATTGGAAGCCGCAGAATCAATTAACCAAGGAGAGGGGAGTAGTTGTGTCTTACCTTGAAGTCCAGCAGAAAGAGTGGAAACTATCATCTGTTGGACATGCTCTGGTGTAAGAGCAGAAGAAGACCCCGGGACAGCTGGTTGATTTAAAGGCGTGGTCACAAGGTTGGACTGGTCAACAGTATACAAGGCATGGGTAAATCAATTCTGAGGTCGTATGCGATATTCCTTAATAATGTGACCTTTCTTTTTGCAGTAATTGTAGAACTTCTTACTACAATTCTTTGTTATATGCCCAAACTCCTTGCAACTGTAGCATTGTGGCGAGGATTTGAATCTACCTTTTCCTTGAGCTGCATAGGCCATATTGAATATCTCAGTACTGACAGTGTCTTGGGCAATGCCATGTTGTGAGGCAAGACGTTGTTCCTCACGTAGAAGCTCTCTCAGGCACTCATCCAAGGTTGGAACAGGTTTGTGGTTAATCAACCCAGCGCATACAGTCTCAAATTCTGGACGAAGCTTCATTAAGAATTGGTCTTGTTTGCTCTCGTTATGGACTGCTTGTACTGCCCCCCAATGCTTCCTTTGGAACCTTAGATTGCACCAACTCAGAATAATCACTTCATAAATTTAGAAAACCCGAATAATACTGCTCAATTGTCTTATTCCCTTGGTGATAATTTCCAATGTCCAACTCTAATTGGAACTTTCGAGCAGAGTTATCTTGATGATACATTTGCCGAAGTAAATCCCGCATTTCCTTAGCTGTATTGAAGGAACGAAGATTGTTGACCATATGAGGTTTAATAGAACTCAACAACCATGAAACAACTTTGGCATCCTTGCTTTCCCAAGATCCTAGTTCTATGGGATCAGCTGGAACCATAGAGGATCCATCCAAATGATTCCATAATTCTTTTCCTTAAACAAACATCCGAAGCTGAAATTCCCAAGAAGAGCAATTCTTGTCATTCATGCGAATAATGGAAGCTCTCTCTTCTGACATGACTAAGAAACCACAACAGTCTTAAAAAATAGACAAGATTAATGAAAACACTAATGCCACAAAACAAGATGCTGATACAATTCAGCCCAAACCAAAGAACCTCCAAAAAAATGAACTGAATCAGCCCACAAACCAAGATGAGAATTTCTCACAACTCTAGAAATTTAAGCTAGGAGCTCTGATACCATGTTAGAAAGATTGAAATTGGTTTTCGGTTTGAATGTCTCTCAATGGAGGTTTGCCTCTCTTTAAATAGTTAGAATTCCCCTTATTTACAGCCTAATTATTAATTACATGCATGATTTTCTCTATCAAATCATTCGAAATCTCTAACATTGCTCCACCAACCATATAAATCCCTAACATTGCTCTACCAACCACAAAAATCCTGTAACTATAAATTATTGCTATATATAAAATATTGCCTAATCTGGTAACAAGCTACGCTTCTAAGATTATCTTTCGGCATTTTTGAAGACATTGAATGACGATTTAAGGCAAATGTTTGAACACAGTGAACTAAGTCTTGCAATTGACTTTGTAAGTGGAGGCTTAAAGAGAAAGAGTAATTGTTTTGAAATGAGTTTCTTAATTGACTTTGTAAGTAGAGGCTTAAAGAGAAAGAGTAATTGTTTTGAAATGAGTTTCTTAATTCTAACTCTTCAGTTAGCCATATTAACCTCTGGTTGCCAAAAGCAAAGCGATTGCATCCCTACAATATCTGATTAAGTACTTTGCCAGAACAAGAACAATTGGCATGCGCTAAATCACACCACCAGCTGCATTTAAACCAAAATTAGCTTCTACTGAACCATCACAAGACTCACAGTATCATTCAAACTACTGACATCACAGATATCACACAACTCCATAGCATGTTGCCAGAAACTTAAAACCATATATGTGGGTCAAGGAGAAAGAAAGAGAGAGAATTAACGAGCAGCTAATGCTTCCATAATGATTATTTTGACAGGCAAATGTCCAATATCGTTTCAAGGTTGAATGGAAAATTTACAATTACCATGAATGATAGATAAAGAAGAGACGATTAGGATTCTAACCAAAGATGATGCCCCTGCCTGAATTGAATCTACTAACTCCTATGTCACCGACCTGCATCTGACCCAGATCCTAATGAACTATCAATATCAGAGCCTGCAAATGAAGTATCAAAATGAATTAATGAATCCATTTTATGTTCTAATTGACACTATCATCGCCAGAAAATTATATATGTTCAACAACACTATAGCTGTAGTGTTTCAATTACCACTTGAAGAAGATCTGGAGCCACTGCCAAAACTGCTTGAACAACGTGATCTGCTCATACAATGGTCTTGCTTATGCTCTTTCATAGGTGAAGAGGCAGGAACAGTCATTTGTACTGCTTCAAACCAAAAGGTTTTAGAATTCAATGCATAATGAATAGAATGCCATAAAGATCCAACAAATGAACATCCTGAATGAAGGCAACACAAAATCCTAGGGAATTCAAGATGGTTATTACCTGATCCAAGTTCCTTTGGTGCCTCTGCAGTAGCAGATGTCAATTTCTACATAGAGAGAGAAGAATGATATATCAGTTAGCATGAGATTCATGAAGGGAATTCAGCTAAAGATTCGAACTAATAAAAATTATGGTCTTACAGTCCCGAGCATATTGTGGCCAGCTTCTTCTCTATCTTGAAGAGCAACTTTAGCTTCTCTGTCATTCTTGCTTATACTCTTCCGGTAATTGGTTACATAACTATGAAGTTCCCAAAGTGTTTCATTATCAAAACTATCAATATCCACTTCAATCTCATCTACTTGTTGAAAAAGCCCAGGATTCCTCTTCCTAATAATCTGGACAACTGATTCTAGTTTCTCTGAAGGCAAACTCTGCAGGCTTATACTCAGTTTCTGCTTCTCCTCGTAAGTCATTTTGCTTTTGTCAGTGTCCTTCTTAGGCTTCTTCGACACTGATGCCATACCCTGATCAGCAGCTTTCATATTTGGATGCACAAGCTCTGTCAAAGAATCTGTTCCACCTGAAGTTCTCGTCTCTAAAAGCATTGCCTGTTGAAAAGGAGCAGGAGTGGGAGCACAGGCAGAAGCAGAACCACAAGCAGGGGATGAAGCATGAGGACCTGGAGCTCTCTTTGACGCAGGTGTTTGCAAGCTAGCATCGTACCCCATCTCCCCCCTCTTTTCAAAATTAGTTTTAGCCTTAACATTAGCCCAATTCTCCTCGAAAATCTTCAACAATGTATCTGCCATTGTATGCACATCCTGCCCTTTCTCATTATACTTCATAGCATTATTAAAAGTCAACCTAACATCCTCAGCAAACTCCTTTGGCGACTTATACCAATTCTTACTCAGCCTACTCTTCACTGTCCCTAAATCCATTGGATGCTTAATAATCTTAAAATAATCATGCAACTTCAACATTTTCACATCCACTGGCACATTAAACACCCATCCATATTGATGTTTCATTAACTTCCCTAACAACTCCCCACACTCTTTAAACAAATACTTACTGAACTCCACCGCCACCCCTTGTCCCCCACCACCGCCACACTGTTTCAACTTCTTGCTCGAATTCACCGGGGTTTTCTTCTTCTCATTACCATCCAACGGCCGCGAATTGGTGTGTCCCACATAACTAACTTCAGAATTAACCCTATCAAGAGTTCCAATTCTATGACCACCTGTTATTCTATTATTAAGATTATCATTAAAGGAAGATTGAGACTTTTCTATGGAATCAAGTTTCTTTCGCAAGCTTCTAACTTGATGAAGTTCATTCACTAGTTTCCTCTTTAGATGTTTAATTTCAAATTTTGGCCTTGAATTCAAGTTGATTTTAACTCTACTACCATCATCAAATCTCACGTACCCGGGTAGTACTGACATGTTCCCATTCTGTGGGACCGGCTGTACGTGATTAAGACTTGAAGAGTCGTCTGACGCCACGGTGCCGTCGCGGTGGTTCTGCTTTCAAGAAGAGGAGGTGGTGGTGGTGGTCGGGTTTTTTAGGATTTTGAAAAAAATAATTGTCGGTGAGGGATATTGTTGTAATATTAGGTTTGTTGTGTTGTTTTTGGGTATACAAGTTTCTGTTGATAATGGGTCTCCTTTGTTATTTCTTGTCTCCACAGTCCTCTTCTTCACACTCTAACCGTTCAATGGAAGGTTCGAAACCTAATTTCTTGAATCAAAACCCTAATTTCTTGTCTCCACAGTCCTTTTTTTTTTTTTTGCATTTCCTAACTTATAATTGGCCGGTCAAATTAAATGACTTGGTAGATTAATTTAAAATCTAAGTGAAATCTAATTTTTTTATATTTTTTTATAAATTTAAAATAATTAAAATTAATTTATGAATATTTAATTTTATAATTTTTTTTATAATCTGCATCTACTTAAATTGTTTCTTTAACTTTTCTATATGATGAATTATTTCTTAAATGTGGGATAACTTATATGTATATATTCAAGTGTATTTTTTTTTAATTTTTTAATTTTTAATGTATAATAATTATATTACACTTTATTTTTTTATATACTACATCCACATATGAATTATTTTTTAATTTTTTAATGTGAAATAATTATATATAACTTATATTTATATAGATTATTTTTTAAGTTTTCAATGTAAAATAACTATATTACACTTCATATTTTTTTATAGTTTATATCCATACGAATTATTTATTAACTTTTCAATATAAAATAACTATATTATATTACATTTACATTTTTTTATAATCTAAATTCATATGTATTATTTTAAAAAATTTCTATGTGAGAAATTAAATTCTCAAATAATTTTTTATTTTTATTTTTTATAGTCTAAATTCACGTGTCAAGATTTTAATACCGGCTTTAATTGGCAATTTGGTACTTTCAAAATGGTTTTTTTTTTGTTATTATCATGTAAGATAAGGGGTAATTTTGTATTTGGACAAATATGAAAAAAATTAAAAATAAAAAATATAGTGAAACAACTAAAATGCCATTAAAAGTAAAAAAAATTAAAATTAACCTTAAGGGGCTTTTTATGTCTTTTCCTAAAGGTTTTTTTGATATTAACTTGACAAATTAGGAACAATTTGATATTTAACTAAATAAAAAAAAAAGATATGAGTGTGTGATGCATTAGGAGGCGCATGGAAGGTGCCCGTACCCTATAAGAGGGGCGTACGACCCCATTTGACATTTAAAAATACCCCTTCGCCCTATCATGTTCTTTTTCTATAGGTGTGACGCGTGTTTTGTGTGGTGATTTGGTTTATTGTTGGTAAACCTTTTTTTTTTTTTTCCTCTTTTGTTTTCTCTTCTCCACTGAAAATTATAGCTTAATCCTCTTAGTTGTTGGTATTTCAACTTTAGTCCTTATTCTTTTAATTTCTAATTTAAGTCTTAGTCTTTTTATAAAAGTTTTTTTGTTTTCAATTTCAATATTCAATCCCAATTTACCAAGTATTATATTCTTCAATTTGGTCCCTGTTCTTTGGATTTCTAATTTTTTTTTCCTTCGTCTTTTTGTAAAAGTTTTATTGGTTTTTAATTTTATTTTTTAATTCAAATTGATGGTATTATGTTTTTCAATTTGGTCATCACCATGTTGATTTCTATTTTTTTCTTAGCCCTTTTGTAATAGTTACTATTTTTTTTTTATTTCATTCTTAAATTAAAATATTGTTTTTTATTTTTTTCATGGCAATTTTGATTCTTATTTTCTTGAACTTTTTTGGTCCTATTACTAAATTGATTTTTCCTTTTATTTTCACACTTCAATCAAATATAGTTTTTGTTTTTGTTTTTCAATATTGATCTTCATTATTTTAATTATTGTTTCTTTTTAATTTTTTTGTATAATTTTTTTTTCAATTTTATTTTTTAATATTTGACTGGTTGAAAATTAAATATTTTTATTTTTTTTAAATTAAATACTTCGAGTCTATTGATCGGATCACGGATTTGAAAAGATAACAGGTTTGTTGCATGTCTTTTTTTTTAATCAAAATTCAGCATTTAAATATTATTATAAAAAAAAGAGTCCCGTCTCACGGAGCTAGTAAAACACTATTCTGGAAAATTTGGGTTATTTTTCACATGAAAGATGTAAAAAACCAAAAAGAAGAATTAAATTACGGCTTTTGTTTTTGTAAATATTAACAGTAACACACAGCAAATGGAGTTGTCTTCTCCACTCCAGGAATTTCAAAGAAAGGTAAATGGTTCTTTGTTTGTTTGCTGGTAAGGATGATAATGACTTGGATTGGAGTCAAATTTTACTACACATGCTCTTGATTTGGAATATATATAAATCTATCATTTGCTCCTCTCTCTTCTTTCAACCCAGTTGAATCAAGTCGAACGAAGGACTTTCTCCACCAGACAAACACCCAGCCTGACTAGATTTTCTATTAATTTTACCAGTTACAGTCTCAATTCCATTTCTATTCGAGAAACCTATTCATCAATTATATTTATATGCATTGCCAAAAAAACTGAAGGAGCTCAGGAAGAACACTACAGATCCAGGAAGCAGTGTTTTCTGTGAGAATCTTTCTTTGATCCCATGAGAGGTTGTATTCAAAATGGATAGAAAACATCTTTCATCTCCTTTTCTTCATGGGCATGTGCCCTTCTCTGCCACATTTGTTTTCATGGACAAAAACGAGAGAGGGGGGAGGAGGGAGGGAAGAGCAGAAGCTTGAGTTAGGAAGAGACAATTTGACTTATCCCTAGTGGGGAAATGAAAAGGGTTTAGAAGTATTGCTACTCTACCTTTTCTCTTCCATCTTCCAACGTGATATTCACTATTTATCAAAGAGTAATTGTTAGCTATCTATGTGCACTATCTAGGTGCAGCAACAAGGTCCCGTAGCTCAGTTGGTTAGAGCGTTGGTCTTATGAGCCGAAGGTCGCGGGTTCGAGCCCCGCCGGGACCATCTCTCTCTTGTTTTATCCCTTCTTTTAAATCTTTAGTCTGGTGATGAATGCTGAGGTCCAGATAGGTTAGGTGCTCCGTGGGCCGCAGTCGGTCTTTTTTTTTAATGTATTTTATGTATTTGACTGTTGGCCTTCCAAAGGATGAAACAGCAGTTTCAGTTTTGTTGAGTGGTCAGTTAAAACATTCTCTCTCACCCATTTCTTGGACTGCACTTAAACTTCTTCTTCTTATTCCCACCACTCCATCTTCTCAAACCACAAGCCAACACAACAAGCCTGCGTTGCTCCTCTTTCTGAACCACAAACAAAAACATGGGCTGTTTCTTCTCTGGTATGTTTAATCTGTTCCTATTATCCTTAATCTTTTGCTCTGTACGCTATTGATTGTGCTTGGTGTTGCTGTATATAATGGTTAGAATATGGAGGAGTGTTGCTGATTATACTGATGTGCATTGTCCTAGCTAGTTGTATGAAGCAAATTTTGCTGTCATGTATTTTTAAATTATATATTTATTATACTGTTCCATATGTTTGATTTGCTCTAATATTGTGGCTTGAAGTTTTGCTCAATATTGAAGCTTAGTAAAATGTTATCTTCTAAGTTTGATGGTGATCGATTCAGCAATTTTGCTTGAGAAAAATTGAAAGAAATCCTTGCATCATGACTGAACTTAACAGTGAACTTGGCTAAGCCTTTAGGTTTGAAAGCAGCTGTGAACTTAACAGTGACTGAACTTGGCTAAGCCTTTAGGTTTCTTGCTCAAAGAAGTTGCTTCTTTGATTTTCCTTTCATAAATGCAATATAATCTAATCTGTGTGGAATTTTTTTGGCATGTTTATATTGGTTTCTACACTATATAGCAGCAACGTGATCTACACCAATGGGTTCAGGATACTGGTTAAAGTCGATTATAGGCCTGAGAAAAGCGAAGAGAGATAGATCGAAGAAAGTAAAGGTAAATAATACTCAGGATTCTGCTGATCCCTTTTGGTAAAACCAGGGTTATTGTTTCTTTTTTCTAATCTGTTCCTTCACCTCTGTGAGGCAGGTACATTCAGCTATTGAAAAAGCAAATGAGTCAAAGGAGAGTCCACCCACAAATGGAGAATCGAGTAGTTTCGCCCATGCTGATTTGCAGAGCAGTCATGCTGTTCCTGGATTGTCTGCTGAATATATAGCTGCCGTCAGGATTCAAAAGGCTTTTCGGGCATACAAGGTACATTTCAACAGTGTGATTATAGAAGGACCATTCATTTCTTCCCCGATGAACCAACCCTTCTGTCAGGAAAAGAAGAAAATCTAGATAGGTGTGACTACGAGCTTGGCAGAGACCACCGATTTCGTTTCTGCTATCATGGCACACATGCATATATTTGGTATATGCATGTGTGCCATGATTTAAGCTCCTAGGGCCGCCGGCATTGATTTTCTTGCCATGTCCAGTGACCAACAACAAGTTTTTGAAATCAAACGAGTGAATATTTGTTGGTATCAACTAAATAGCCTTCTTATTTCACTGAGTTTCCAGATCGTTAGCATTTGTACGATCACAACAAGAAGAAATCTTTTGTTAGCGTTGTTGGAATTTTAAGAAATTTACTTCGGACATTTTGCTTGCTCTCGTGGGCTTATAGCCATTCCAACTGTTGTAGAATTTGTACGATCAGTAAAGTAACAATGGTTTTCTTTTCCCATTTTCAGGCAAGAAAGGCAGTGCATCGTCTTAAGGGAGCTGTGAGATTTAATGTACAAATCCATGGTCAAGATACTCAAAAGCAAGCATCAAGCACGTTGAGCCATATACATTCTTGGAGCAATATACAGACCCAGATAAGAGCTCGCCGACACCATATGGTTACTGAAGGCCGTATTAAGCAAAAGAAATTGGAAAACCAGTTGAAACTTGACGCCAAACTTCAAGAGTTAGAGGTACTACTGACTACTACCTATTTGGATTATAGCTTTCGTAACTTAATTAATGAAACAGTATCATGTTGCCAAAAAATTAAAACTTGGACTATCTTTTTTATTTATTTGAAAAACAGTGAAAATTTTGTAATGAAAAACTATTAAAAACCTCTAAAATGTATTTTACAAATTTCTTTTCTTTCCTGCATGTTCCAAATTAACTTACTGCAAAATTCCGAAATATGACCTCATTTTTCGTGGTTTGAGTCTTATGTGCCAGAGAATATGCAATTGTTTGCTGTTTAAAAAGTTTAATGTGAAAATACAGAAAAATTAGTGTTTTGTACAAAAAATGCAAGCTGTCGTCTTCTTGTTTATGTGGGATTCTTATGACTCTTTCTATTTGTGCTACAAAAGAATTATGGGGTCTATGAAAAACCAATGAATCTGCCATAGAAAGGAGGAGTTGATGAGTAATCAATGAGCTTGGCCCTACGTACTGTGTGGACTGGTGATTGTTGGCCTTTTCCTTTTCCTTTGAGATGGAGCTGTTTGGCTATAAATGAAACTCGGCCAACAGGGAAATGTCTTGTAGTTTAGTTGAGTGCCAGAACTCAATCATGCCTTAGTCTGACCTTATCATGCTTGAGAGTAGCTACAAGCACAGCTTCTTCTTCTCCTCCTCCTCCTCCTTTTTCGTATGAATACAAGCTCAGCTATTTTAAACCTAATTATTCGATGTAGACAAATGATGACGTGACTGTCATAGCATGGTTGGAATTTTGCGTAAGTTTTCTTGTAGTGCAAGTGTTGTTCGATACCATTTCCAAAACATATTGCTTAAAGGTTTGCACAGAAATATACATGCTCCGAGAGAAATTGAATGCATCCAAAGTAGTTAGCTTCCAAGAGAAAGGCAGTTGCCCAGTAATTATTGCATGAAGCAACAGCCAAGATTTCAAGATCTACCATCCACATTTTCTAACTCGGTTTTGATAGGTGGAGTGGTGCGGTGGCTCCGATACCATGGAGGAGATTCTTTCCAGGATCCAACAAAGAGAAGAAGCAGCAGTAAAGCGTGAACGAGCCATGGCATATGCCTTCTCTCATCAGGTCCATCAACTGTGAAAACTATGAGCACATCAATTCATTATAGTTTCTGGTTCAGTTGACGGTAAATAAATGTTGTGAGTTAATATGATTTTCAGTGGAGGACCAATCCTACACGATATCTAGGCCAGGCCTATTACATTCTTGGCAAAGAAAACTGGGGTTGGAGCTGGAAGGAGCGCTGGGTTGCTGCGCGGCCATGGGAGGTTCGAGTTCATGCTGAGCCTAATAACCTCAAGAAAGTTCATTCCAGACAAGGGAGCAAAACGGAGATTAAAATACCAGTACTGTCAACCAAACCTGCTCTGCCAAACGGGAAGGTGAATGCTAAAGCTAAAAAGTTGTCCAGCCCAGCCGTGGATTATCAAGCAACCCAGGATGCCAGTTCTACTGCCGGCTCATCTCGTTTGTTGATTCAAAGTTGAGTTAATTAAGTATAATTTAGCAAATCATTTACTTGCAAACTTGTACACATTCCTTGATCCTGTGTTTTTGTTTTGTTTATTGTGGGGTTGGTGTGAGATTTGCGTGCAGTGTGTGAAAAGATTGTAACAGACAGAGAAAAATGTTTTCATGTTTATTATGAGATTTGGCTTCGTGTCCGGGTCAAATCATTTTTTTTTAATATAAAAAAGTATTTAAATGTTGCAAATGTGTTCTGTAATAATAATAAAAAATTTAATAATGAACTTAAAATATGATGTATATTGAATGATTTTTTTAAAAAAATATTGATATTTAGATGATATTTGTTTTTAAAAAATATTTTTTAATTTAATAATAAAAGATGAAATTAAAAAAATAATATGAAATAAAAAAAATAAAAAAAAAA
>Ga0325414_1000454_pt1 | contig 33128 bp, 19 predicted proteins | sample PopdelMetagenome_8_FD_206183 | JGI IMG/M metagenome (GOLD analysis project Ga0325414, IMG submission 206183) | Populus deltoides microbial communities from Bellville, Georgia, United States - Leaf-PdKOR-R3 | ecosystem: Host-associated > Plants > Phyllosphere > Phylloplane/Leaf | place: USA... | reverse complement strand
AAAAAAAAAAAGTATAGGCTGATCTTCAACCCTTAGAAGCAGCTAACCTACCATATATACAATGATCTAATTATAGCCTACAATTAGTATATCTTAATCAAGGAAAGAATAAATCTGTATATCATAACTGTCAAGGCAAAGAATTTGCTGCATTAAATGTGTAGGTATTTCCTTTGACATTCCCTTTCAAATTGATGCTGGTAAATCGACAAGCATCAATTTGCTAGTGAGGAAATGATGGCGCTAACGGGGCATGGATTTGGTGAAGATATCTGCGATCTGTAGAGTGGTGGAGATATGTGGAAGGGTGATAATCTGATGATCATATGCTTCCCTGATTGAGTGATAGTTAACCTCAATGTGCTTGGTGCGTTCGTGATAGACGGGGTTGGCTGCAATTTGGATGGCACTAGTGTTGTCAGTATGGAGTGGAGTAGGATGAACTGGACAGAAACCGAGTTCTATGAAGAGACCACGTAGCCAAATGATCTCAGAGCAAGCAGCAGACATGGCTCGGTACTCTGCTTTAGTAGATGATTTGGAGATGTGGTCCTGTTTCTTGCATTTCCATGAGATAAGGGCATCACCAAAAAACAAACACCAGTCGGTAGTAGATTTCCTGGTGTTTGGGCAACTAGCCCAATCAGCATCACTATAGGCTTATAGTTGAAGTGAAGAACCTGTAAGGAAGAATAAGCCACGACCAGGTGTGCCAAGAATGTAGCGAATAATGCGGTGGACAATAGATAGATGGAGATGCCTTGGTGCTTGCATGAACTTGCTGACAATGTGAACAACATAAAAAATATTTGGTCGGGTAATAGTTAGATAGATAAAACTACCAACTAGCTTCTGATAGGTAGTAGGATCATCAAGAAGCTCCCCTTCATCACGGTGATATTTCATATTAAGTTCCATGGGAGTGTCAATCGAAGTAGTGTTGGTGAGGCCGGCTAACTGAACTAGTTCTTGACTATTCTTGTGTTGATGCAGGAAGAGACCGTGAGGCTGATGATGCACTTCTAAGCCCAAGAAATAGGTGAGCTGGCCAAGGTCTTTCATGTGGAATGTAGAATGCAACAAGTCTGAATCGTAGAGATTGCCTCCAAGTCAGAGCCAGTGATGATGATATCATTCACATAAACAAGGAGGACAACGATACTTATGGATGTCTTTTGTAGAAAGAGATAGGAGTCATTCTGACTTTGAGTGAAAGAGAAACCAAGCAGCGTTGATCGAAACTTGTCAAACCATACTCTCAGTGCTTGCTTCAAACCATACAAAGAACGTTTGAGCTTGCAAACATCATTAGATGAGGAAGTAGATATACTAGAAGGAAGTTTCAGGTAAACGTCTTCCTTGAGATCACCATGAAAGAATGCATTCTTGACATCCATTTGACATAAGGGCCAGGATTGAGATGCAACAAGGGCAAGTATAGTTTGGACAATGGTCATTTTAACAATTGGTGCGAAGGTCTCATCATCGTCAAGACCATATTCTTGATTGTTGCCAAGTGCCACTAACCGACATCCATGAAGAAGCCAATTTTATTAAAGATAGGGAGATAGAAGAGATTACATCAATAAAAGAGGAGGAACATTAACTTGACTCAACTCTTATATTTCTCACACCCATCACTGTCCTTTGCAGCTGCTGCTCTTGGCAGCCTCCCTTTTTTTTTTTCTCTCTCCCCCTCATGTCCTCTATATTTTATCTCCGCTTGCATTTAGTGCTGCTCATATTGGCTCTATTTATAGCCAAAGCATGAGCAAATATGTTTAGCACCATTCAATCTTAGCCATTATTAATGACACAATTATTGCCACTAGTTGTCAACTTTCGACGACCATTATAGTGTTAGGTACAATGGGGTCTTTTGTTCTCCACTTTCCTAACACTATCAATTTCATGATTTCTTTTGTAGTCTCTGGTTTTTTCTTTTTAGTTTGGGCATGATGGTATATTTTGGTCTAAATTGCTCATAGTTAAATCTTGAATGTTTACATCATTGTTAATTGAAGTTTCGAGCCATTAAAAAACATACAATTCGTGTTTGTAAACATGCTAATATAGATTTATTAACACTTCCTAGTTCTTGAACACTTGAGTTGCTGAAATGTTATGCTTTTTAGTCGTTTCTATGGACTTGCCATGACCAATGCTGCCTTGTAAAGTGCATATCTTCATGGATAGAAATTAAGAAACAAGAGCTGCAAGTCTAGAAGTCATCAGCAAATGCATAATTGGATTGTGTTTTAGGTCATACAATTGCTGAATGTGGCAGATTTGCATGAATGGTGTGGGATAAATTTGAACTTGCATGTTTCTAATTAGAGGAAAGGTGTGGCAATTAATTGATGAACAATTGTGTTTTTCAGGACGTTTCATCATTGTCTTCGAAAATATTAGCATAGCTAGCTGATTATTTTTGAGAAGAGTTATCTGTATAATTGATCATGCACACAAAATACCTTGCATTTTTCAAGACCTTTATCTGCTCCTGATACAAAAAACAAAATATACTAAAAATTATTGGTCTGCAGCATGAAAAGGTTCAAATGAAGCATGAACTCTCAGATTTACATGTTGGTATTCCTCCATTCAATTTCAATGGCACACTCCATTAAATTTGTTGGGTTTCCTGAAACATATACACATAGTGAAAATAATAAATTTAAATTTTTTCAAAAGTCTTAATGATCCTATTAGACAAATCTAGGGTTGTTTAGGATTTATATGAAAATTACTTAAAGATCAGAAGTACTTTTTAGCTTTGAATAACTATTTCAAAGTTGGGTTGTCGCAAACTAAAGTCGTCTAAGTGTCTGGCCTCAAATGTTAATTCATATAAACAAAGTCTAAAAATCACTTACATGACTATCACGTGAGCTTTTTTATAAACACAAGTGATCTCTTCATATAAAATTCTTATACGGGTCAGTTCAGTATACATGTCATGTGACAAACATTTACATATTAGTTCTAAATATCTCTCATACCACATCTTATAAGAATAATTGTTTCTTTTCATAATATATATATACACACACACACACACACACACCTCAATAACTCTAATTAATATCTAGTTTTAATAGATCATTAATCAATAACAATGCTTTGATTGAATAAGAATCTCATAATTATAACAACTTTATAATTTTCTTTGTAAAATATTTTTGTTTTAGGAACTTTATCTTTAATTAATCTTAGTAGAACATTGATCAAGAATATTTAGAAACAATATTTTGATAAAATATAAATTCTATAATTATAACAAATTTATAATTTACTTTGCAAAATATTTTTATTTCAATGATTTTATTTTTATTCTAGATTCATTAATCAAATATTTAATAAATATTAAAAAAATAAATATTTATAAAAAAAAGGATTGCAAGCTACCCTTAAACATTGAACTATTTAAACATGACCTTTTCAGGGCTTAAAAAAAGGCATCAAATTCGTTGACTTTCATGGAGGGACCTTACTACGTGAGGGCGGGAGATGTTTCAAATTCAGGAGATTTTAGAGGGGATGTTTGGTAGTTTGATAGTAGTTATTTTTTAAAATATATTTTATTTAAAAATATATTAAAATAATATTTTTTAATTTAAAAAAATTATTTATATCAAAATAATTTAAAAATATAAAAAAAAATTAATTTGAAATAAAAAAATTTATTTTTTAAAATATAAAAATAAATATGTAATCATTGAACTCCCTGAACTCTATTTTATCCTCTTCGTCAACCGAAGCCGGAGGCTCCTTCCAGTATCAAGTTGTGGTATAGTCTCCTTTCCTCCTTCATGCTCGAATCGGTCAGTAGGCGTCAATGTCTAATCCCTCTGTCTCGTTTCATAGGAATATTGTAGTTAAAAAGTCATTGCTCCCTAAAGGAACTGGTCTCGGATCTTCATGAGATAGATTCTAGGGTTCATTCGTCATAAAGTTTCCTTCTATCAAACCTTGCCTGCCTTTTAAGAAAGAGGAAGAATCCGTCTCAGAAATTTCTACTCCAGTCTTGCCTTGCTCACAGCTATTATAGCACAGAGGCAGTCTCGTGATGCATCGGAAATAGGCATGCCTCCAAGAATGCTTTATCAGTAAAGCACCCGAAACTCCCCAAAAGAATATACCAAAACTGACTCCCATTTCAGTATAAAACCATTTTCAGAATTCATCATTTTCTTTTTTGTGTTGGCTATCATCATTCCTTGTGTTACAACTAAGAATAAGAAGTAGCCGGGACAGTTATTAGCTGTTAATAAGAGCAGGTGCAAGGCACGTGGGAGGTAGTTAGGAATTAGTTAGTCTGTTGGTAGTTAGTAAGCATGTAATGCATGTTAACTGATATATAATGGGAGAAGTTGACGTATTACACACGAAAAGTAATAACAGAATTCATTCTTCTAAAATCTTAGTCTTTTTCTCTCTGTTTCTTCCATTTCTTCGGTCTTTGTTAAGCCAAGCTTAATAATTAGTATCAGAGCATGATAGACAGCAATAAACTCAAGGCAGTGAATGAAAACTGCAAGAAGTTGGAGAATCAACTACAAAGTCATCACCTAAAATGGTAGGAATCTATGGCTGAAAGTAAGGAACGTTGGCTGGAGCAAGGCACCAAGATTGATCAGCTGGTCCTACAGATGGAATCAATACCCACACAGTTCCAACAATTCATTGCTTCTCAACCAGCGAGAAAGGAAATTGGAACTATTTCCAGAGGCATTTTGGCTACTCCAGGAGCTAATAAAGAAACAGGAATGCCTGTCTCAGCTGAAAGAATCACACCAGGACACAAGAATCAGTTCAGAGGTGATCAAATGATGGGGCAAGAACCTCATAAGATAGGATACAACATACCATTGCCAAGGGTAGAGATGCCAATGTTTAGGGGAGAGAATCCTCGTGGATGGTTGCGAAAACGCAGGAAATATTTCAAGATTAACATGATACTTGCGTACCAGTGGGTAGAAGTGGTCTCGTATTACTTGAAAGGTAAGACAAATGTGTGGTTTGAAGGATTAGTACAAGAGAATGAATCTTGGATTGATTGAGAGGAATTTGCCAAATTCTTTGCAGACGGTTTGGTAGTAGAGAAGACAGTGTGGAAGAATTCAACAAACTGATCCAAGATAGGAGTGTGGATGACTACATAGAACGATTTGAGGAGCTGAGATCATTGATGAGTGCTCTTAATCCATCCTTAATAGAATCCTACTACGTCTCTAGCTACATTAGTGGGCTGAAGGAGGATATTAAACTAATGCTGAAGATCATGAAACCTTCAAATGTGTTAATGGCATTTGAACAAGCTAGGTGGCAAGAAGAGTCTAACAATGCATTAACCAAGAGGACCAGATCAATGCAGCACAGTAGCACTATATTTAACAATGAAAGAGTAACAAGTAATGCTTCATCCACTTTCTTTAACCCAAATCGGATTGAAGGGGGAAAAGTTCACTCAGTTAGCTTATTTAAACAGAGGAAGAGGCTCAGACAGTGCTTCAAGTGTGGTGACAAGTACACACCTGGGCACAAATGCAGTACTAAAGGCTTACATATGATTGAAGGGGTAGAGGAAGAAGAAGATGAGGGAATCAAGGAACTAGAAGGCACAGTGCAGAATGAATGCAAAGAAATGAGCCCGATAGATGAATTTGGACTATCACTAAATGCCTTAGCAGAAAATGATACCTACAATACTATCAGGATTAAAGGGAACTATCGGGGAAGAGACCTTATAATTCTAATAGATAGTGGAAGTACCCACAACTTTATTGATGAGAGCACAATTTCAGAGTTGAATGGTTCCAAGAGTAAAACCACATTATTAGCAGTGACTGTGGCTAATGGAAACGTCATGTTATGCAAGATGCAGAGTCCTGGCTTTACTTGGTTCATGCAGAGCTATGAGTTCAAGGCCAACTTGAGGGTGCTGAAATTAGGTAGACATGATATAGTGTTGGGAGTGGATTGGTTGAAGTAATACTCTTCACTGCTCTTTGACTTTATCAAGCTACGATTATCATTCAAAAAAGATGGCAAAATGATTGAACTAAAAGGAATATCTTAGATTTTAGGCTTACAAATGATAACAACAATTAAATACCAGAGAAGCTTTAAATATGTGATTGTAGGAGTAGTTGGTCAGTTTTTTGCTATGGACATGGAAGGGGAAGAAAAGCCAACCGAAGCTGTTGTGAAGATTGAGGCCTTGTTGAGGGAATTTGCTTGACTTTTTGAAGAACCACGAACTTTACCACCAATAAGGAAGTTTGATCATAAAATTCTACTGAAATCAGGTTCACAAGCTGTTAACATCATACCCTACAAAAGCCCATTCATCCAGAAGGGCGAGATAGAGAAGCTAGTGAAGGAAATGCTTTCCAATGGAGTAATACAGCACAATGTTAGTCCATTTTCATCTCCAGTTCTGCTTGTCAAAAAGATGGACAACACATGGAGATTTTGCATCGACTATCGACAACTTAATGAGCAAACCATCAAGAACAAATTTCCCATTCCTCTTATAGACGATCTCCTTGATGAGTTGCATGGTTCAAGGTTCTTCTCCAAGCTGGACCTGCGATCAGGGTATCATCAGACCAGAATGCATGGAGAAGATATTGAAAAAACAGCGTTTAGGATGCATCACGGGCATTATGAGTTTAGAGTTATGCCTTTTGGCCTTACCAATACCCCGACCATGTTGCGATGTCGCGGTCGCACAAATTAATTATCCTAGTTTAAAACACACAAGATAGTATAAAGCAAGTAAGGGGTCGATCCCTCAAGGAAGGTTTAGTTCAGATTTTTGTGCTATTCATTATGCAATTGGGGGAGGGGTTGATTTGTAATGATCTAAACTATGGCAGAAATTAAACTAGCAAACAAAATTAATTAAAACTGAAATTTATCAAGAAAACAAACCTTGGTCGCAAACACATATCCACCTACAGAAATAAGAACTGATCCTTGAAACGAAACTCCAGTTTATATTCTGAATTTTATTTTATATTTTCTTAATGTTGATTAGTTAACAAATCCGCTGTAAAACTAATCCTAACTAACAAACAATCACAGTGTCCGCACTAATGATTTAATCCAATGGTAGCCTTAAGATCTAGATAAATTCATTAATCTTAACAATCAAGCTATCCGCAGCTTGTGTTGCTTTGATCGATTGTTCTCCCTAAGTTTAATAACGTAGTTCCGCCACAATTACCAAGCTTAGTTGCTTCATAAGTTTATATACCACAACTCCAATTTTGATATCAAACTTAGCTATAGATTGTTCACAATAATAACTTAGAGTCCGCTCTAGCGATTAAGATAAACAATCATAAGAAATATGCATAGGAAAACAAGCACACTCATTCATAATACAAATTGAAAATAAATGGAAGAATAAATCTCATAGTTCTTGAAATTTGAAGGTTTTTGCATCCTTACAACCAAGAAAACGAGTTTAGCCTTGCATATTTATTGAACTACTCCTAAAGATGGAAGAAAGCATGATTTCTGGTTTTTAAAGGGGAGAGTTTGTGTTTCTTCTCTTATATCTCTCATTTCTCTCTCTTTTGTTCTACTGCACTCTCTTTCCATCTCTCTTTGCTCTCTCCAAATGATGCCTCTATTTATAGGCTTCAATGGCAGCTCCTCCTGCACTTATCAATAATGGTGGCTATCCTTTGTCAATTGTTGATGCAGCTTCATTTGACAATATTCAGCTGCCACCAACTGCCACCAACAATCTACCATTGTATGGCAGAATTCAGCTATCATTTTTTAAAAATCACATATCCGTCATATGAAATTGTTTTTGGCTACAATTTGGAGCGTTGATAGGTATTTAAGTCAGGAATCCAACAAAATTGAGTTTGCATAAATTGAACTTCTGCAGCTCCAGACGTTCAATTTTGAATGGCCAAAGGTCAACATTGATAGAATATGAGATTTGACTTTGAAGGCTGCAATTTCCATGTTTTTTTTTCTTTCCTTAAATTTCCAGAAAGTTATGGATGTTAGCTTTTTAATGCCACTAGAATCACTTCATTTAGACCATTAGAACTCACGCTTTGCACAAAACATCGATTGAACATCAAATTTGTCAATTACTTTCAATTTACTCCCTTTTGCATCTTTTATCCAAAAGTGCCTTCAAAACATTAAACAAAGAATATCAAGGCATTATATATATATAACATAGGAAAAACACTAGTTAAATGTAGGTGAAACTATCAAATAATATGGTTACATTAGGCCACCTTCCAAGCATTGATGAACAGCGTACCAGAGCCTTTTCTGCAAAAAATTCGTATTGGTATTTTTTGATGACATCCTTAACTTTGAGCTGCACCTTGCTCACCTCAGGCAAGTTTTAGAGACTTTTAGTGCTAACCAATTATATGCCAAGAAATCCAAATGTGCATTCGAGGAACAACATGTAGAATATTTGGGGCATGTGATCTTCATAGAAGGAGTGGCAACAAACATGAAGAAAATTGAGGATGTAGCCAATTGGCCTTCTCCACAATCTTTGAAGGAATTGAGAGGGTTCCTTGGGTTGGCTGGGTACTACAGGAAATTCATATGACATTTTGGAATCATTAGTAAACCCCTCATTGACCTGCTGAAGAAAAACAATTATGGATGGAATGCACAAGCTCAACAAGCATTCACGGTTTTAAAGAAGGCGCTGTGTGAGGCATCAGTTCTCACATTACTCGATTTCTCCGAAACATTTATTCCAGAAACCGATGCCTGTGATTATGGTTTGGGAGCTATACTAAGCCAAAAAGGTAAACCAGTAGCCTACTTTAGCAAATCCTTAAGCTCAAAGATCTTGGGATTGTCCATTTATGAGAAGGAATACCTGGCTATTCTTATCGCTGTGGAGAAATGGAGACACTACTTAGAGCAAGAACAATTCATCATACAAATGAATCATGAAAGCTTGAAGTATCTGTTGGACCAAAAAATCCACACTGCAATTCAAAAGAAGGGCTTGACGAGACTCTAGGGGTTGAGGTATAAAATACTGTATAGAAAGGGAATGGAGAACATTGTTGCTGATGTATTATCTAGGAAGAACGGCTGTGAAATTCCTGCTATGGATATCGGGACCCTAAAAGTAATAACCAATGTACTGCCTGCATGGTATGCGTATGTTTATGCATTTTACGAAAAGGACTGCAAGTTATAGGCCATTATCCTTGGTAAACTGATAGGAGCAACAGGGGAACCCGACTATACTTATAAAGAGGGAATCTTGCGATACAAGGGCAAGATAGTGGTTAGGCAGGAAGGATACCTCAGAACTCAATCAGTGAAGTCTGTACATGATTCCTATGTTGGGGAACATGCTGGCATTCAGAACACCTATAGAAGGCTGAAGACGAACTTCTACTGGTATGGAATGAAAGCCATGGTAAAATAGGCAGTGGAAGAATGTAATGTGTGTAGGCAAGCCAAGGTGGAAAGAGTAGCCTATCCAAGACTGTTGCAGCCCCTCCTAGTTCCTAGTGGTATGTGGGAGGCCATTACCATGGATTTTATAGAAGGGTTACCAAGTTTAGAAGGAGGAAATGCTATTATAGTAGTGGTTGACAGGTTCACTAAATATGGACATTTCAATGCACTCACCCATCCATTCATAGCACAAGACATTACACAATTGTTCCTAGACCATTTCTACAAATTCCATGGATTACCTGCAGTTATTGTCACCGATAGGGACAAAATCTTCACCAATGTTTTTTGGAAAGAGTTATTCAAGAAGCTGGGGGTTAGGATGTTGATGAGCACGGCCTATCATCCACAGACGGATGGGCAAACCGAGAGAGTGAACCAATGTTTAGAAACATATCTTCGATGTATGGCCATGCATCAGTCGAAACAATGGTTTCAATGGTTATCATTAGCGCAGTGGTGGTATAATTCTAGCCATTATTCAACCCTGGGTATAAGTCCCTTTCAAGCTCTTTATGGTTATGCTCCTCCTCAGATGGAGTGGTTGGCACAAGAGCCTACTCCAGTAGCTACGATGGAAGAGGTGTTGCAAAAGAGGGCAAACATGGATCATGCACTGAAGAAGCAGCTGGAAACAACAAGGCATAAAATGAAGCAACTTGCTGATAAAAAACGAACAAAGAGGGAATTTGCAGAAGGTGACTGGGTTTTTCTAAAACTGCAACCTTATAAGCAAAATAGTGTGGCAGTAAGGAAGAACTTTAAGCTCAATCCCAGGTACTATGACCCTTATCAGATCAGCAAAAGGATTGGAATGGTGGCTTATAAGTTGAAGCTACCAGAGGAAAGTTTGATACATCCAGTATTCCATGTATCTTTACTTAAGAGGAAGATTGTAGATGCAACCATCGTGTCTATAGCTATATTGGATAGGAAGCTGATGAAAAAGGGTAATGAAGTAGCTACTGAAGTATTAGTTCAGTGGTCCAATCTCTATCCAGAAGATGCAACTTGGGAAGATCTTACTGATCTACAGAAGCAGTTTCCAGATTGCCAAGCAGTTTTCAAAACGTCTTAATTGAGCATTCTTGTGGACAAGAAGGCATTCAAGGGAGGAGTATTGTTACAACTAAGAATAAGAAGCAGCAGTGACAGTTATTAGCTGTTAATAAGATCAGGTGCAAGGCACGTGGGAGCTAGTAATGAATCAGTTAGTCTGTTAGTAGTTAGTAAGCATGTAATGCATGTTAACTGATATATAAGGGGAGAAGTTGACGTATTACACACGAAAAGTAATAACAGAATTCATTCTTCTAAAATCTCAGTCTTTTTCTTTCTGTGTCTTCCATTTCTTCAGTCTTTGTTAAGCCAAGCTTAACACCTTGATGGAGTTTGAGGCATCTCATTCTCTGGGGCATTTCTATATGAGTGGCGGACCGCACAAGGCATGATTACCAATAAATGCTGAAGCATTAAAGCTCTGCAGGTGTGTGCTTGATGGGATTTTCTCAATCCCAAACAAGTTATAATAGAAGAGGTTCAAGTAATTCCAGAAACCTAGATCTGCTAAGGTGGCTGGAATTACTCCTGATAACTTTTGGATTGTTCATGATGATTTTATGGACATTATTGCCTCTGTACGGGGCAGCAGCATCCAAGGGTGGCCTGCGCACAGAATTTGGCAGAAATTGAAGCTTCTAAAAAGTCCTCTTAGGTGACTGAATCAGAATTTTTATGGTGGTATCAGCAGTAGGGTCTCTCAAACCAGAATAGCATTAGAAGCTGATATGTAAAAGCAGCTTGGTTTATTGGGGGGGCTGCTATAAAAAAAAAAAAAAGTATTTTTTTCTCCTGAATATATCAAGGTCTGGATGATCTATTTAAAACCAAATTCACGATAGATTTACAGATTGTTTGTAATGATTTCTTCAACCAAAATTGAATTCATTTATACTAATGAGTAGAATTGATTTAAATTTTGTTATAAATTCATGTGTTTGGAACAAAATTTGAAAGGAAATATATATTTGAATTAATGTATCTTTAATAAGTTATTCATATATCCGTAAAACCATGTAAAAAAACTAATGTATTAATTTTCTAAGCTTTCTTTTATATATATATATATATATATATGTATGTATGTATGTATGTATATATATATGTATATATATATGTATGTATGTATGTATTCTGGTTATTTCAACTTTTCAGTGTCCATAAAACCAATGAGAACAGCTTGATTCTTTTGCATAGCAAGAGAAAAGGGCTTTGCAGAATGCAGAGGAAACAAATTTCTTCAGAGAGAGATACTTGCAAATGCAAGAATTTTTAGAGTGATATACACCCAGAAGAAATTCAAGACTCTTTCTATATCATAAATCACACGCTATAAAACACCTGTGTGGCAATCAAACCCACCTATATGTGATCATCAAGGGTAATTCCCCAACCATTCGAAGCAATAGAACGCCTCTGAGGTTTCTCCTATGGATGAATAAGGTATATATCGACTGATCAAAGCAACCAAACATACATATACGAGGGGGAAACCCACTTGAGCTCTTCTCGTGTTGTTATTCCTTAACAAATACCGACAAGCCAATAACAATAACTTGATCAGAGTCTAATGTTAAAGTTAAGAATCACCCCGGTCATGTGTTATCAATAGGCATGCACAGACAGTACTGTAGCTTATAAGCAATGATATGAAAATTGCTTTGATACTGGGCACGTTCAGAAATGGAAGGATTATATAACAAGGGGCTGGAGTTCTGAGCTGGAGAGGCTTGGCTCTGTCCAAATTCTTGCATGGCCTTGTAAATCAGGTGGCAACATTGTGAAGAGGCGATTTAAAATTAAAAGACAGCAGAGGAACTCAAGGTCCTCCAACGAAGAGATGGTCAGGTCGCCTAAAGTACATGGTGCCAGGGGAATGGATAACATTTGCCTGGGAATATAACCACAATCATGCAAAGTCAAGGGAAATATGATTTTCAATACCGCTAGGTGATAATTACAGAGTTTTACAACTCGGACCGGCCTGGCGGATCGACCTGGAACCTGGCCTGGGACCGGTCCGAGTAGTGGTAAAAACCTACTTAGAAATTGGTCCGGAGAAACCCGATCTACCCGAGACCCGGTCCACCAGATCAAACCCGGATAAGATCTAATTATTTTTTTTTTAATTTGACAGTCATTAAACAACGTCGTTTTGGCCTTTTAAAAGGTCAAATCGCTAAAAACTGAAAATGAAGAAGAATGAAGCAATATCAGTTACAATTTGCAAACCTAATTTCAGTTGGGTTGCAAACCTAATTTCAGTTGGGTATCGAAGAGCTGAACTGCATGCCTTGTCTCTTTCTGATTTAACAATGAAGGAGACCGACTCTTCTGCTTCCGGCGAGAAAACCATAAGCAAAAAGTTATTCTTTCTCTCATTTGTTCTTACTGAAAATTCTGTTTTCTATTTTTTTTGGGTGATGGATTGACTGTGGCTTTTGGGTATGTTGCTACTCTTGTAGTGCACTGAAGAAGGAATTAAAGAATAAGAAGAGAGAAGAACAGAGACGCCAAAAAGAGACGTCCTCTGCTCAGTAATAAGGAATGAAGTGTCAGGTGTCGATAGTGGCCGCGGAGAAAGTGCAGTGTCTTGTTGATTTTGGTGGCTCCCTTTTGTCTTTTTGAATTTCAGTTGCTCCCTTTCGTCTTGTAATTTCAGTTGCTTCCTTTAGCTATGTGCCCTGAAAATTACCCTGAAGATTATATGTTTTTTGCAAGAAATATTATGCTCAAATATGCTTCTCCCTTTCCCTTTTTGCTTGATTGTCTTCTGTGTCTCATATGCATGATCGTGGTTGGCTGGCCCTTGAGGCTTTGGGTGACGTAGCATTTTTAGAGGTCACATAGGAAATCTTTTGGCATTGATATAAGGATTACTTTTGGTCTTGCTGTAGTAATGTAGGTAATGTGGGGGTTTTTTGAGTTAATTGTTTGATTTATTTAAATCTGCAAAATGGCAACATATGTAATGCTTAATGTTATATTTTGTGATGAATTCCAGCTTTTACTGTTTTGCAGGAAGCTCTACCTGTTGCCCAGAAGTTGGGAGAGAAAGTACTTGAAACCTGTGCTACGAAGGCAACTTTTTCTAATGTTTTTTTATAGATTTTTTTTATAGTGATCTGAGTCAACCTATCTGACCCGTAACCTGATCATTTAACCGGATTGAGTTTCAAAACTATGAATAAATATCATAAAGAAACAAATAAAAACATTATTGCTAGCCTATATAACATTTAAGAATTGAACTTTATGCTGGAAATTTGTTAAAAAAATGATTAAAGTAAATATTTGAAGTCAAATTAAAATAACAGTCACTTATTTTTTGAGTTAAAACTTTATTAAAATTTAATCTTCAACATATATTTTTTAATATAAAATATTAACATGATTTAAATAAATTATAAATGAATAAGAAATTGATCTTAAAAAATTCTTAGTTGGTATATTTTAATGAAATTTAAAATCTTTTAAAAAACTCTATTTCATATTAGAAGAAAAGAAACAAAACTTTTCTAGTATGTATAAAATCAGTAATGGAAAAATTAAAATATGATCAAAACATCTAAGCTTTTAAATATAAAACGTTCTAGACAAAGTGAGTTTTGAGCTTAAAATCACTCAGACTCTGACCTAACTCGTTCTTAGACCTAAATCTAAGTTTATTGTAAAATAATATTTTAAATTATAAAAAATTATTTTTTACCAATTAAAATTTAGACTTGAACCTGATCCATAAATAACCTTTTCTTTCCGCTTATTGTTTTATCTAGTTGAGCCATAAATGATAATAATCTCTTTTAGAAGTTTTTTTTTTTCAACTCTAAACAGTTTTTTTAGCTTAAAAAATACTGATTTATAGGCACTATATTTATATATTTAGAAATTGCACACATCATTGTTCACTATTTTAATATATTTACAACTATGAAAAACAAATAATTTCTTTTACACCCATCTCTTGCCAGTTGTCTAATCCTATTACCCATCCTCTTTGCAGACCAACAGGCAGTAATGGCAGAAAACTAACTTTCAAGGTTTTAATCAGAGTTATTAGCCTTAATTTTCTTTTTTTGAAAAAGATCCTGTGAAATAAATTACTTAATGCTTCATGCTTGAGCTTATCCTTCTCTTTAGTGGCCATCCTCCTCTCATCAGTGAGCTTCAAATGGTATGATCAGCCTGCAAAAACAGATAATAACAAAATGGATAAAAAGTGTCGTGTAGCATTAAGGAAAAATCTCTCTTCAAAATAAAAACTCACTATTCCACGTTCAAAGATCAAACATGACTCAAGGAATTCAATTGCTCTTTTCAAAAATATTATTTTGTGATAAATGGTAGTATTGAGTCCGAGTTTAAGGTTTTGGCGCCAATAAACTGATACTAGAGGAGAAAAGACCTCTCTTAGCTTTAAGTCCATTGCATGTAGCTTTGACTTCAACTCTTCATAATCCTTCGTCAACTCTGGTTCAGCTGTATCCTTAGAAGATTTCAATTCCCCCATATCAGCAGGTATTGAACCATCAGCATCCTTGGCTCCTCCTAACTCATTAGCATCCATGGCAGTTTCGAAGACTGGAGCATCTTCAGCTAACTGAGACAAGATAACCAATAATCATTTTGTTGTGTCAAAATTTTAAATTTTAAAGCATTTCCTTGCAACTTCTGTCATCTAATCATATGTTCGGTTACCTTTTACACTTTTCATTTACATTTGTCAAACAAGACTGCATAAGATCAGCGGAGGAGATTGAACACCTACCCCTTTCACCTATAGAAACAGAGCTAAAAACTCCTACGGATCTAGTTATGAAAATAGTCACTTGGCAAGTATAACAAAATGCTGAAACATGTATAAAGGTGTATAGAAAACACACACAAGAATGTTCCTATAAAAGTTGATGATGCATCGGGTAAACTCTATACGTAGCGGGGAGAGAGACAGAGATTGGACAAGAAGCAAGGCTTCGTCGAGACTACATTTAACAACAATATAAAATACCTCTTACCTCATGAGGTGGATGAATGTTTTCAATTTCATCCTTTCCTAGATCTCTGAGCAATGAAGTGTCATAACAAGGATCTTTCTTCAGCTCTCCCTCGCTTGGAAGTAAAAATGATGAATGGGGTGGGCTAATGAGAACCACCTTTAGCTTCTTCTCTTCAATGTATTTCCCACCCTCCTTAGAAAACTGCCAAACTAGAAATAAGAAACTAAAGAGAAAATTTAAAACAAAACAGAGCTGCAACTTCTTACAGTAGAAACAGAAATGAAACTAAATCTTACTATGTTAGATGTAATGTCCTCTTCAGTTGTCCCAGGGGGAACAACTGTACTTTGAACCAAGAACTTCTGATTGCATAGTAACTGAAATGACCAGAAAGTTAAGAAAAAAACCATCCATTACAGATTCTGATAGAATAAGACAGGCAGAAACTCAGTACTTCCATTTATTTGTCCAGACCTGGTTTAAAATTTTGATTGATCAAAAAATTCTACTTGTCATGCTAGTCCATCTTAGACTTTACCAAGCAGCCTTTTTATGATCCAGAATAACAGCCTTTATTATTTCCATGATTAAATTGCACTTGGATCATTGTTTCATTTGAAACATTAAGTATACAATAGGCCACATGCATCATCATTTTTTACTTTTTTTTCAAAACTTGTCACGAACACATGTTTGAGACATTTTCATTTGAATATAAGCAGAGCATAGGAAGATGGGAAGAACCTGTGAAATCACAAGTTGACTTTGGTTTAATAACACCCGTGTTAGGCCGCACACAATACTTTTTCGGGGATGTGTAGTCTTCACCTGCAAAAAACGTTTTGAATTATTTAGGCATACTTGTATCATTTTCCGAAACCAAACTTCTTTACTTTGACCTCATTTCAACAAGCATTAGCATCTGCACTGCAATTTCATTGCAGATAAACCAGCACTCCCATGATCATAGAAGAGTATAATTAGATTAAAAAAATGCAAAATAAAATAAAATGGAGCTGTTAAAAAGAGAAGAGTGCAACAGAAATGAAGCCATAAAAGAACCTCACCTTGAAAGCAACATACTGATCAGACTTATTGCCCAGCTGAATTGAGCATGAGCTTTCTCTCTTCACCTCAACTACAGAGATAAAAGAGAGTCCATCACATTGCAAATTACAATAGATTTTTATATTTACCAAACAACTTTGCCAGCATAACTGCGCAAAGTTAAAATTCGACACCTGAAAAAAATCCCAAAACATAAACAATCAAAATTCAAAACGTAAGCATCAATAATTATTAAAGAAAAGGTGCCTGAGATAAAAAGAAAATGTAAAGCTGCAAGTGGAAATTAAATTGTGAGCAAATATATTGATGACCCATTTGTTGTTTTCGAATAATTTTGAGTTTCAACTTTCAACAAAACAGAAGATAATAATAAATTTCTCTAATTTAAACAGCTGGGACACTCTTATTTATCTGTTTTCAACATAATTTTGTATTAATCACATGATATTTGAAAAAAAAATTATTGTCATCAAATCAATAAAATAAACAAAAAAGAAAGAAAAAAAGAAAAACTTAAGCGAGAAGAAAGAGAAAATAGTAACTAAATACTTACAAGTAATCTTGAGTTCACGAGGCAGAATTTCCAAAAGCTCTGTACTCATCATCATCCTGACTCTAAACTAAAACTAAAACAGTAACTAAGTGAAAAAAATATAATATTGTGAAGTGAAATTAAACACAATATTAATAAACAGAGGAGTAATTAACTAAGTAGAAGTGATAATGATATACTTAAAATTCCAAGACAAGTAAAAAACTTACCAGTGATTTTAAGAGAAAATGCAGATCCAAAAAAGGATATAAGAATTAAGCCTTAGAAGAGAGAGAGTAGCGTCTGCATAACCTCACCCTCTCTAACATTAAAAAAAAAAAAAAGATTGTTTATATATCAAGTTTTACCTTCACTCTCGGTCATATTCTGAATAGTTTTAGGAAGTGAAATGAGTGTTTTGGTTGTGAGTCTGTGACTGCTTCTAATTTTTTTCTCGCACCTAATTACTACTCTTAATTTTCTTCAATTTTTTTTTGATCTTCATGTTCGTATATAAAAAATATAAGAGTGACAGCTTTTTATAATAATATACTTATTTCTAAGCTCATTATGGATTGTATATTTGTTAAACTATCATGATTTTTCAAATAAGATATGATTTTTATGTATTAAGACCACATTATACAGAACTTCATCAACATACTTTTCAATAAAAAATAAAATCAAGACTTGTTTAGTTATTTTTATCTCACCACAATCATTCAATCATTGTAATTTATAAGGTTTATGATGCTCAATAGTACACAAGTTTAGTTTATTAACAAGGATAGTATTTTCAAGATTGAATATTTTATCTTTACAAAGAGTATTTATATTCTCAAAAATAAAAACTCTGATGGATTTTTTCTTGTGGACTAAATTAATCCACTTTTAAAATTGACTCAAAACTTACATTAATAAACTTGAAAGCATAGACCCAAATAAGCTTTGAGTAATAGTTGAAAAATAATTCATAACTAAGATCAAACAACCATTGAGCGTTAACTAATTAATCAAACTTAAAATCATAAATTTTGAATGAAAAACCAAGTTGCCTAAACTTAAAAGAACCAAAAGAAATAAAAGATAGCTTAACTAAAGTATTTATAAAGCCCTTAGACGCCACACATATCTTAGGGAAGAAAAGTCTCAAATTTTTCAATGAATCCAAGCCATATTAGGAACTCCTGTAGTCCAAGTCCATGCACAAATTTATGATTTAAATAAGCACTATTTAATCTTTCTTTTATGTTCAAAATTAACCCGTTACATGTTTTGTCTGATTAAGTAAAAAATAATCAATAAAAAACACTTTGTCGACAAATCAATAATATTATAAATAATACAAAGTTTCGATGAAAACAAGACCGCCGAAACTCAACCAACAAACCACCACCTTTAATAACAATAACAACAATAATAATAAGTCATAGTATTAAATACATATTTGAAAGGTGAACCGAGGTAAAGCACAAGTTAAATTTTGGTAGGGTTGATCCCTAAATATATTTCTTTTCATCGAAACAATATTACTTTAACTATTTTTTTAAAAAAATTAATGGGTTAAAGGTCGTGTTTTGACCGAGTCAGCAAGTCAATTTGAGTTTTTGACTACATCAACCAAGTTTCTTTTTTTTCTCAACCCAGATTTGTTCATGCTTCAGATTGCTAGATCCCAAATCAACCTATCAAGCTAATCCAAGTCTCACAACATTGATTTAACATGGCAACACTCTTTTTATCTAGAAGAAATTATAAGAATCTCCTTATAAAATCTTCTTTATTAAAAGACCGTTAAAATATTTTCTGTGTCTATAAAATTTCAATACCATATTTTTATATCAAAGAAATCTAGAATCTAAATCTCACTTAACACCATCCATCCATTTGACCATTTTTTATATTATTTTTTTACTTTATTATTTGATAGATTAAGAAAATCATTGATTTGGATAGAAATTATTTTGCAAAATTTTAAATTCAGTATTATTTATTTAATCATATTTATCTTTATAATATTCATATTATATTACAATTATATTATAAACACACACACAATATATATATATATATATATATATATATATATAATTAATTAATAATTTTCTTTTTAGACCATATATATATTTGATTTTATAAAATTTAATTGTGTACAATGTAATATAATCTTATAAATAATTAATCTTGTAAAATATTTTTTTTATTTGTAGAACTTTAAAATAAAATTTTTCATTTAAAAAAAATGAAAAAATGGAAGCTAGATATTTGGATTTTTTTTGTATGAATATCTTATTTTGATAAGTTCTTTTTTCGATAAAATATTTTTTTTATTTACGTAATTACACCTTTACTAAACAACACTGGCTTCGCTTCTCCCTCCCAATCTAACTCACAAACAACCAACAATCCCGTTTTCACTCAGATCTCTCCCTTTTCTCTTTGTTTTTATTGAAAGAAAAAAAAATGGCCTCTATTACTAGAGCTTCAATGTTGCAAGAAGATCGAATTATGGTCAAGGTTGTCAAAAATATATTTTTGACACGACACGAAAAATACAAAATAAACTCGGATCGTAAAATTTTAAGGATTTTTTTTTCATACATAGTTCAAGCACTTTAAAATACATGGTTCAAATAAAAATTCATATATGATTTAAGTAACTTTTCATTAACTAACAATTAACAAACTTAAAACAAACAATCTGCTGGTGTGTCATATAAACTAAAACTAACTTCATTGCCTTCATCTTACTCATTATTCCTCAGATATTCATCAATATCATTATCATCAAGAGGATTATTAGTATCACTACTAATACCAACACCAATATTATGAATGTTAGTGCTACTACTAGTACCAACACTAATATTATCAATGTTATTTAACTCAAAACTCCTTGAATTCTCAAATTGTTATCAATTTGAATCTCCAAATCATCTTCAATACCATGACTCTCTATTTCAGCATCATTAGGAATTTCTTCTTCATCACTTTCATCTTCTTTACCATTTTTTCTTCATGTTGCACTGTCAATAGCACCAAGCAAATCAAAGTTTGAATGTTTTTCTCCCTTAGTTATCCAATCATCATCAGATGAAAAATCATCTACTACACCAAAATCATCAGCTTGCTTTTTAACTTGGTTATCATTCAATTTCATATTGTACATTACAAATACCAAGTCATTCATTTTTTTCTGGTGCAAACGATTTTTTCGTTTTGTATGAACCTAAATAAACAATTCAAATTTATAAGATTTTTATTAAATATTTCAACATTTAAAATAAAAAAAATCACTATTTCAAATGCACTCCAGTTACGCTCACATCCAGATGAAATACAAGTCAAACTTAGAACTCAATTGCAAACCTTTGTAATTCTGGACATTCATCCCCATAAGAATCCCATCATTGAGCTGGAGTTTTTTTTTTTTTATCTCTTGTTGTCTTGGCAGCCTCAATGCCAAACAACCTTTTTGCATCCTTGATTGATTCAAGTTGTAAGTCAATTTTGCACATTTTAATTGCATTAGACACCATCCTTTCTAAGCATTGATATAATTCAATTTTAACCTTAAAATTGAGATTATAATGATAATAAGGATTCAAATAATACGCTGCTGCATGTAAATGTATGTGAAGTTGAAGTTCTCATCTTGCATCAACAATATTCCATATAGGTATATAACTATAAAAAAAACAATAAAAATATCATTACAATCTAGGAATATCTCAATTGAAAGTATCTCTAAAGACATTCATATTAATAGATGAAAACATTTGAAATAAACAATTAGCAAGATAGATACCTTTTTTTTCATAGAACCAAAATTCACTTGTATCTTCTCTTTTGCTTCATCCATTGCTTTATATATAAAACTCACAGCTGATTTCTCATTTGAATCAACTAATTGAAGAACTTTAATTAGAGGATATGCTGTCTTAATACATATAGTGACATCATGCTAAAAACTGTTATCCAAAACACAATTTTGAATTTGTTTCCCTTCTTCTATTCTTGCAAACCTACATGAACTCCACTGTTTGGAAGTAAACATAGTCATCAACTGTATTTTATGATCATTTAAACATCCTAGAGTCAAATATGCAGTAGCAAACTGAGTGGCAGCATGCCTAATCAAATCCCTTCCTTTTGTAAAGTGCCTTAGCATGTAAATAAGAATAGTTCTTAAATAAATATATGAGGTGATTCTCCTCCCCTTAGCAATAGTTACTTGATGAACCTCTAACTTCTTCTCAAAATCTTCCAATATTAAGTCAATGCAACGGGCAACACATTGTGTCCAAAACAAACTTTTTCATTTTTCCATCAATAATTGTCATGTTGCCTTATAATTTGCAGCATTATCGATGACTACCTGGACAACATTTTCCTTCCTAATCCTCTCTACAATGACATCTAACATCTCAAATACCTTATCAGCAGTTTTGGACATATTAGAAGTATCCACCGATGACAAAAAAAATGTCCCTTTAGGACTATTAACCAAAAAGTTACAAATACAACGTCTTTTTTTATCTGTCTATCCATTAAACATTATTGAACAACCTGTTTTTTTTTTCATTCTAGTTTGTACTCCTTAAGTAATTTCATTGTTTGATCCACTTCTTGCTTCAAATACTTCTCTCTAATATCATGGTAAGATAGAGGCTTGAAACCTAGCCCATGCTTTGCAACCAATTCAAGTGCCTTAAGAAACTCAGGGTTTTTTACACAATTAAATGGAATTGCACTAGTGTAGAAAAACCTTACAATTTTTCGACATGCTTCTTCTCTAATATGCTTTTTTAGCAATTAATTTAGGGTTGTTTGTGTAGTTCCACTCCCACTAATTGCTCTCTTTCCTTTTTTCTTGGAGCTAATTTCTTTTATTTCATCATCATCATATTTCCACTTCCACTATATTGATGAACCTTTCTTTTCTTTTCTTTTCAGTTGCTTCTAGATTTTTCACCGAAACACTCAAAATCATCTACTTAACATTTTCTGGTACTTGCTGACATGGCTCAACATCCTGATGAGTGCAAGCTAAATGCTGTTTGAAACGAAAAATACCCCCACTGATAACTTTTTGACAATACTTGTACTGAACTTTTCTACAATTCTTATCAATATTTATATTATGTTGCCATCCCACATCAAGCCTATTACCAGAAGAATTTTTTCTAGATGCCATGAGTTCAACAATTCAAGAATCAACTCAAATTAGCCCTGCAATCAATCCAAACATTTTATTATAGTAATTAAATTCTTGTTAAAAAAGTACCATAATACATGACCAGTAATATAAATCAATAGTGACAATAAAATTATCCAAGATTGTTCTTTATGATTCATGCAGCCAGTATTATCCAAAACCTTATTAGCAGTTCGAAGACAATTATAAAAATTATAGTGACAACTGAGAAGACTATAATCATGACCACCAATATAAATCCCCTAAGTAGAGTGCATCTAGACTATAATCATGTTGCACCATCGAAATCTGGGCAAGAAAAAGAAGATATCCTCTCCAGTCAATAAGCTCAACTATAAACAAATATAATTTAACACTCAGACTATAGTTTAAGCAGTAAACTATCCACAAAGCCAATTAGCCATAAACTGCAAATCCAGTTCCATCAATCACAACTTATTCACAGAGTAGAACCATATTGATGAAGAGGAAGGGTGTAAAGTTCATAACCCACATATCAGCCCATAGCAAAAAATAAAAAATAAAACCCATAAAACCCTTTAAATTTCTTCTTGATTTGAATAATTTCATGTTGCATACATTTTTTCTTATCACAGTCTACTTCTGGTCTATCAAAATCTAAACTTTCATCACCTTTTAATCATTAGCAAACCAAACCGATATTAAGCACAATAATTTATCAAGAAATTAATTAAATTTAGTTCAACTAATCAACATATAACAATAAAGAAGTCACATCTTTTTCCAAAACTTTCTTAACAACCAAACAAAATGACATTATAAATGGAACAACTTACGGTGTAGAATGTAGAGGAAGCCGTTGATGATGAAAAAAACCATTGTTGATGAAGGCTGAAGAGTAAGTCGTTGTTGAAGACTAAAAAGGAGAGCGTTGTTAATGAAGAGTGAACAGTTTGAAGACTGAAGAGCGCTGCCATTATTGATGAAGAGAAAGCCGTGAGCCATGATGATGGGGAAGAGGAAGCCGTGAGTTGTTACCCAGAGAGCATTGTCGCTATTGATGAAGAGGAAGAGGAAGAAGAAGTCGTGAGGCGTGAGGCCGTGAGTTGTTAATAGAGAAAGAGATTAGATTTAAGGATTTAGAATTTTAGGGATTTAGATTTTTTTTGTTCTCTCTGTGTGTGTGTGTGTGAGAGAGAGAGAGAGAGAGAGAGCAGCTGAAAGAATGCGCAATAGCCAATGGCTCAATAGCCGCTGGACAACTGGAGCCTGGAGGCAAGGGTTACAACAGTATATGTTTTCTGATGAAATTGTTAAAACGGTCCTGAAATCGTGTTTTTAACGCGATTTCACCCGATTTTAATGATTTCATCCATTTTCGAGTTTTTTGAACGATTTTACACGTTAAGATATATTGACTAGTAAAATCATACGAAATTATAAATCAAATCGTGATTTTAACAACCTTGATTCTGGATTGATTTCATATTTAAAAAGCAAAGATGACCATTGTAATTTCAAACCTTCATTTATGTATCATTTTTTTTATATTCCATCTTGTTTCCAACACAGCATTTTAGTTATAGATAAGTATAACTTCCTTCTTTCCTAAAGCCATATGTGGCTACTTCCTTGGTGCCAGGAATTCCTAGTTTGTAGGAGCCTTCTTGTACTATGCTATTAATATAATAGAATGCACCTGAGGAAGCTAAGAAAAATGTTAACAAATCTTGAATGAATTACAATGGAGGTTCGAGTGAATCATCCATGTTCTATCAATTATCCTTTTCTTTATTTTTCATTGCAATCTTTCTTTAATTAATTTGCTAGAAACCTTTTCTTGCTGGATAGCTTAATAGTTGGTTCTCTGCAAAGTAGTCTTGTATCAAGTGCTCAAGGTTTAGGTGAATCATCTTTGTTCAATCCATTGTCCTTTTCTTTATTTTTCATTGCAATCTTTTTAATTAATTTGCAAGAAACCTTTTCTTATTGAATAACTTAGTAGTTGGTTCTCTATAAATGAATCTTGTATCAAGTGGTATCAGAGCTCTAGACCTTAGGATTCGAGCTATGACGCTTGAAACTCGATCATAAGATCTTAAAAGGATTTAAAACTCTCTAAATGCTGCAAATAAAGAGCAAACTCAAAAGTATGAACATGTTATAAAGCTACTGGAAACTTATGGTCGAAAGCCAGAAAATAACATCTCTAACCACAAAGCTAGATTTAAGGTCTCTTTTATCAACAAGGCTATAGAAGTTACATTTATCCGTGGATGAATCCAGCCCCACCAAAGGTCAACAATCTTCCTACAATGAAGATTCTAACCAAAAGACTTGCTCCTCCTTAGATGGAAAACTTCACTCTTTCAAGGTATATAAACCTAGATATGATTTTTCAATTTTTGACAGAGATGATGTTTATAAATGGCTTTACAAATGCAATCACTATTTTGAGATAAAAGAAGTTGATGATTGTGAAAAACTTAAATTAGCCTCATATTACATAGATAGGATGAACTTTTATTGGAACCGAAACTTTATGGAGAGTATGGGAAATCAAGAAGTGAGCTCGGTTAAGTATATCGAAGCTTTGTGTAGTAGATTTAGAGGTCAATAGGATCCATTAGAGGAATTTAAATATCTCAAATTGGTATTTTCAATGCATACATTCAAGACTTTGACATCCTTTGAAATAAAGCAAAAATAAATGAGAAATAAGCTCTAATGTTCTTTATTGGAATATCAGAAGGATAAAAATATAGTGAAAATATTTGAATCCAATATCTTGAAACAAGCTTATAACCTAGCAAGATTACAATAAAATATAACCTCACTTATAAAATATCCCTTCACAGATCCCCTAAACAATCACCTCAGACTATAACCCAAACCAATTCATCTCTCTCACAAGATCATTATAAGAGTTCACCTACCCTGACCATGCACTCTCCTAAGCCAATACAACCTAACATATCCACGAACCCAGATTATCACTTCACCAGTAAAACACACATTAGACCAACCAAATCTATGAATAATAAAAAACTAAAAGAGAGAAGAGCTAAAGGGTTATGTCTTCTGTGTGATGAACGATTTGTACCTGGTCATAGGTGTAAAAACAAAATGTTATATTCCCTATACCTCATTGATGATAAGAAAGATATAAAAGATGAAGAAATTAAAGAAGTGAAAGTTATAACAGACAATGTTACTCCTCATATATCTAGTTAGGTTACAAACTATCATGTCTGAAAAGTTTAACAGCTTAATGAACCAACCCCATCAAGTAGCAGAGATTAAGTTATGTAGTTTGAGAATAATAGGGAAGGATGATAATGTTTCTTATTCCATGAATCCAACTCTTTCTCTTAATAGAAAGGCAATTCTATTTTGAAGACACCGTTGGACTTTTACAAAAAAATGTTTCAAGAACCATTCTATTCGTCTCAAGAAAGGCACTCAGCCTATCAACCTGAGGCCTTATCATTACTCTAGTGTCCAGAAGGATGTAGTAGAAAGAATGGTCATTGAAATGTTGGATTCATGTATTATTCAACACAACACAAGTCCTTTTGCTTCATTTGTGGTATTAGTTAAAAAGAAAGATTCTTAGAGACTTTGCGTGAATTATAGAGATCTTAATAAACTCACTATTAAGAATAAGTTTCCTATTCCAATAGTTGAGGTACTATTAGAAGAACTAGTGGAATTATTATATCCTTTAAGATTGATCTAAGGTCAAGATACCATCAGATCAAAATGATTTATAAGGATGTGTATAAAATTACTTTTAAGACCCACAATAATCATTATAAATTTTTGGTCATGCCATTTGGCCTTATCAATGCCCTTGTCATATTTTAGAGTCTCATGAATGACATGTTCAAGGTACACCTTAGGAAGTGCATTCTAGTCTTCTTCGATGACATTCTAATCTACAACAATTCTATGACTAACCACTATAATCATCTTAAGTTGGTATTTGAGCTACTCAAGTCTCACCAATTACTTGCTAAGAAAAGAAAATATGTTTTTGGGAGTCACCAAGTAGAGTGCCTAAGCCATATTATTTATGGGATAGAGGTGGATAGTGACCCTTAGAAAATCCAAACAATTATGGATTGGCCTACACTTTAGAACCTAGAGCAGTTGAGAGGGTTCTTAGGCCTCACATGTTACTATAGAAAGTTTTTGAAGAATAATGGATCCATATACAAACCCCTCACCAACCTATTGAAGAAATATACCTTCAGCTAGTCTAATGAAGCTACCCAAGCTTTTAATTATCTCAAATCAACTATGATCAACCCTCAAGTGTTGGCTTTATGTAACCTACGTAAGCTATTCATTGTAAAAACTGATGCTTTTAGATAGGGAATATAGGTAATATTAATGTAGGAAGGCTATCCAATAGCTTACATCAATAAGCTTTTGGGACCTAGGCAACAAAGTTTAAGGGAAATGATGGTAATTTTGCATGTTGTAACTAAATAGAAGCATTATCTATGGGGGAGGCATTTCAAAATACATACAGACCATGTCAACCTCAAATACTTAATGGATCAAAAGGTATCTACTCTTCAACACCTATGACTAGCCAAATTACTAGCTTTTTACTACAAAATTGAATATAGAAGAGGAAAGGAGAACATTATAGCTAATGCCCCATCAAGGGTTTATAGTAGAAAGGTTTATACATTGATAGTGTCAACTGTTTCTAGTAATGTTATGGAGGAAATTCAAAAATCTTAAGAGAAGGATACATCTATACAAGCTATCATCTAGGATTTGAATAAGGATCCAACCACTTACCCTCACTACAGATGGGTGAATAATCACTTGAGTAGGAAAGGTAAAATAATGGTGGGAAATGACCCTACCTTATAGAACAAAATCATCGCTATGTATCGTAACTCAACTATAGGAGGAGGGTATTCTAGAGCCACAGTGAAAGCAAAAAGGATGGGCAATATATACTATTTGAAGAGACAATAAGGGCAAGTGAGGTAGTTTGTGAGGGAATGTTTAGTATGTTAGAGGAACAAAATTGAAAATGTGTTTACTCCTATTTTACTTCAACCTCTACCAATATCATATGCCTCCTTCACTGACATTAGCATGGATTTCATTGAGGGATTGCCAAAATCAGATGGTAAAGAGGTGATTTATATGGTGGTTGATCGATTCAACAAGTATGCCTATTTATTGGCACTAAGTCTTCCTTATTTTGCTATAATAGTAGTTAAAATATTCCTAGACAATGTCTACAAACTCTATGGATCCCTAATAACCATTGTGATTGATTAAGATCTTGTGTTTCCAAGTCATTTTTGGAAGGAACTGTTTGTCAATTAAGGTGTGAATCTACGCTACTTAATAGTCTATCACCCTCAAACCGATGGGCAAACATAAATATCTAGAACAATACCTACGTTGTATGACAAGAGACAACCCCAACCAATGGTCTAAATGGTTAGCATTAACATAGTGGTGGTACAATACTAACTACTATACATCAACTAGAGCTACTCCCTATGAAGTCCTATACAAATTGAAACCTTCAATCCACATTCCATATCTTTCAAGAGATTGTGCTCTAGAAGCAATAGATGATTTTTTAACCGAAAGAGAGGACATGCTTAGGGTAATCAAGGATAAATTATACATGACACAAAACAAGATGTCTCAATTAGCAAACAAGAAATGCAGTGATAGAGAGTTCAAGGTTGATGACTACTTGTACACTAAACTTCAGCCATATAAACAAAAATCGATTGCTTAAAGACAATATCATAAACTAGCAACAAAATACTATAGGCCTTACCAAGTAATAGAGAAAATTAGGACAATAACTTATAAATTAGATCTACCATCTATTGTTGCCATCCATCCTATCTTCCACATCTCCCAACTAAAGCAACATGTAGGTCATAACATCATACAAGCTACCTTGCCCATTTCTATCAATGACAATGATTAAGTTCTCCTGCCCCAAGCTATAATTGACAGAAGAATGACAAAATAAGGAATCAAACAACAACCTAGATATTGGCTCATTAGAAAGGTTTTTCACCTGTAGAGGCAACATGAGAGTTCCTGGATGAATTTTCTCTTAGGTTTCCCCAATTCTCCCTTGAGGATAAGAAAGCTTTGATGGAAGGGGAATTGTTGCAAGAGGATTGAATTCTAGATTGATTTCATATTTAAAAAAATAAAGATGATTGTTGAACTATCAAACCTTCCTTTACAGGGCATTTCATTAATATTCCATCTTGTTTCCAACGTAGCATTTTTATTATAGTTAAGTTTAACTTCTTTCTTTTCTAAAGCCACATGTGGCTTTATTCTTGGTGCCAATAATTCTTAATTTGTAAAAGCCTTTTTGTACTGTGCTATTAATGTAACATAATGCATCTAAGGAAGCTAAGAAAAATGTTAACAAACTTTGAATGAATTATAATAGAGGTTCGGGTGAATCATCTATGTTTTATCCATTGTCTTTTTCTCTAATTTTCATTGCAGTCTTTTTTTAATAAATTTGCTAGAAACTTTTTCCTACTAGATAGCTTAGTAGTTGGTTCTCTACAAATCAGTCTTGTATCATTGAATCTCAATGCCCTCTTTTAAGATGTCATAAGTAATTATTTTTTAACAATCTTTAAGTCCCATGTCTTTATCTATGTTTTATCCATTATTTCTTGGTTTTTTCTGATACAGTTATGCTCATTTCCTTATTTTTATTTTCAATCAGCAAAATAGCAAGAGGATCTCTAGCTTGAATTTAGTTTCACCTTCCATTAATGGGAAAAACTTCCTTTTTTTTAGATTGCAAAGAGGTGGTGGACCTGGATTATGAATTATTTGCACGGTGTGGGATTTATAGCCATCATATTCATACTGCATGTCATAACCCATTTTTGGGGTACTCCTCAAATTCATTTTTCTCTTCAAAAAAAAAAGAAAAAAAAACACAAAACAATGTCGTTTTGAACGGCACTGTGCTCCTTCTTCCTCTGGATGTGCAGCAGGGGAAGAGGAGATTTTCTCCCCTACAACGCCCCTTTCTCTCTCTCTCCTAAAGACCCAAAACCGACACAACCCACACCTATTTACCTACCAAAGATGAAAAAGCAAAGGAGGCAAGCTCTGTGGCGGCCCCTAGAACGGCTGCCTAATGTTCGCCCAACCTCCCTACCCATTCGGCGCGATTGGATTGGGTAGGGGTGGTTCTCTCCCCTGGCCTCCTATAAATACAGGAGAGGGACAAAGAAAAAAATAAAGGGGGGGCGAGAATTGTTTGAGTTACATGAGAAGGAAAACAAATAGAGGGTGAAATAGAGGAAAAGAAAAGAGAAAAGAACAGAAAACAGAAAACAGAAAACAGAAAACAGAAACAAAAAAAAACAGACGAAAAACAGAGTGAAGGTTGAGAAAAAAACAGAGGGAATCGAAGAACATTTTCAAAGTTGAAAAAAAACAGAGAAGGACGTTTATTTGAGAACTAGAGGAGCTGAAAACAAAGAAGAACAGAGAAGGGAAGATTTGAGTAGAGGAAAAGAACATAAAAACAAAAAAATAGCGGAAAGGAGAAGAACAATAACCTCCCTCTCTTTTGGTCTATTTCACCGCCGCCTGGAACCAACACCTAATCGTCTCCACAACCACCGGCAGCATCGCTAGCAACCGTAGGTTAGCCCTCCTTCCCGTCCCTTTCTTCTTCATTCCCTAGCCGCTTCATTGTTCTGTGTGAACAGTGGAGAGCTGCTCCACTGTTCATTGGGTCGAACAGCACCGGCCCAGACCAAAATGCATTAGGTCGGGTCCGGCCCAGCAAAAAAAAAATTTCCAAAAATCTTTTGAAAAAAAATGTGATTTTTCGCGTATTTTTCTATCAATTTTGTGTAATATTGGTTTATATTTTTATACCGTAAAGATACAAATCCGACATTAAAATATTTAGTTTTCTCCGAAATGTTAAAACAAAAAAAAATTAAAAAAAATCTTGTTTTCATGCATACGGCCAAGCCTCTCAAAGAAAAAAAATTATATCATATTTTCATTATATAAAAAAAATTTAAAAACATGTTTTAGCATGCATTTTGACTTTAATAACCAATTTATTAAAGTCACAAGAACTTGGCCAATATTTCAAAAAATTCAAAAAAATATTTTTTTGTTTTCTTTTAATATTAAGGATTACGAACTTACACGTAAGACGTATTTCTAATATTAAAAATATAGTTCTTTTATGTATAGACTTTAGAGCGGTTAGGTTTTACCTAGTAAGATAAGAATCTTCTTACCGAGGATAACTTTTCTTTAACCGTAGATGGACCAACAATTGAAAATACAAACAAGACCTTAGATTTTTATCAAACAATTAAACAATGAGCTTACCTTAGGTAGGGCGTATTTGGGGTGCTAATACCTTTCCTTTAAGCAACTAATCCCCGTACCCGATCTCTGAGACCAGTTAAGATTCCTAGTGACCAAAATACTAGGTAACGACTCTCATTTTCTTTCCTACTGATAAGAGATAAGAATTCTTTATCTCTCCATATTTGCTAGATATACACTATACTTATATGAGAGTGGAATATCGTCACGACGTCCGCACACGTGCAACACTGCATTTAATATTCTAGTCTCGGACTTTGTTCTTGAATCTGCATTAACAATCAACTAACCTTGGTTCTCGCGCTTCGTTGTGAGACAGGATTATTTTTTTGTACAAAAAATGGTGTTTAGGTATTGAAATGGGGTTAAAAAATGACATAAAAAAACAACCATGACAAATTTGTAACAATGTTAATAAGGGTTAAATCAACACGAGATAACAAATGTTTAATTATTACTATTACTATTATTATTACTATCATCATTATCATCACCATCAATAATATTATTATTTTCATTTTCATTTTTATTTCTATCACCATATTATTATTAGTATTATTATTATCATTATCATCATCATCATCATCATCACCATCATCATCATCATTACTAGCACTATTATTATAATTATTATTATTATTACTACCACTACCACTATCATTACAATCACAACTATTGTTATTATGATTATCATCAATACTTTAATTTTTATTGTTATCATCATCAATAATATTATTATTTTTGTTACTATTTTTATTTTTATCACCACTATTGTTATTGTTGTTGTTATTTTCATAACTAACATTACTACTACTACTACTACTGTTGTTGTTGCTGCTGTTGTTATTATTATTATTATTATTATTATTGAAAAAAATAAAAACCATGAACTTGATTTGAAGGTCATAATTAAAAACTTTGACAAAAAATCAAGGAAAATAATAAGAAATCAAAAGAAAGGGATCAAACTGATATCACCATAATTATCATTGAAAAAACCAAAATCAAAAGGTTGATTTGAAAGATAAAATTGAAAGCCATAAAAACTTTGTAAAAAGAGCAAAGGGGTAAAAATTCAAAATTAAAAGCATGAGGACCGAATAAAAAATCATTATATATACAAATTAGAAACGAAGTGTTAAATTGAAAACATATAAAACTTTAACAAAAGGAAAAATGACAAAAATATACAAATCAAAAGTAAAAGGAATAAATCTAAAATTCGAATAACACCAAGGACCATAATATATTTTTCGGGGAAGGAGAGAGAAATGAAGGGTCCCCAGTGATAAACCAGGAATATTTAGACTACACAAGTCGCCTAGGATGGAAGATAAGAAGGTGGGAATCGAAGTATACGGCAAATCCCATTTTTTATCACTAAAAGACGTCGCACGCGCTGCGCCAAAGACGAGACATCTCCTACTCTCTGGCGCGCCATCAACCTTTTCTAATTAGAAATATTATTTTAATGGTAAATTACTGCATTACCCTCATGCAAACCAATAATTTTTAAAAAAAAAACTAGATCTAAAAGACTCTAATACCTCTAGCCACAATGCATTAAATTTCTTGGATCCAATGGTTCATTTTCAATTCAACTATATATATATATATATATATAAATGAAAAATACCAATATACCCCTACCCAATACAATTATTTATTTTTTACTCCTAGGGATTTTTTTTATTTTATTGTTCATAAAATAATACATAGACAAAAATACCCTTACACAAATCAATAATAACAAATGATCCATGTGAAAATATCAAAATACCTAACGAGGATCAGCCCAACACCAATCTTAATCACGCTAGAGATCCATTGGCAGTGCCAATCAGATCAATTACAAGAGTTAAAGCAAAGAAACTTAAAGAGATATTGAATGAGATTGTTCAAAATATATAGGTCAAGATGGGACTAAAGGAGCTTGAGGCGCCAAATGAGCATGAATGACAACCTCTAATTCATCTAATCTAAATCCAAGAAGAGCTCTATTCAAGTCTTAACGGGGGTTGATGTGTTCGGCCCAAAAGTCAACCTTATTTAGGCTTATTTTTTCTAATGTTACAAGGATTAAAAATTAATAATTATTCTTCTATTTTTATGCAAGGTAATTCGGCAAGATCTGATCCTTAATGTAAGAGGATTCTTATCATTAAAAAAAAAAAAACGTTTCCTAGTCCATTAAGAAAACTAATGGGCGGCAGATTTGTTTTCTAAACTAGGAAGGATTATTTAATGATTCTCGTAATCTAGAAAGGAAATTAATTAATTCAACAACTAAGGAGTAAAGAATCATTAGTTTTATCCAAGAAAAATAAGGAAACCAAGCTCAACAAAAAAAAGCTAAAGGGGCAACAAAAGTTACCAAATCAAAATGGACTTTTCTAATCTATTTGGAGTTCCT
>Ga0325414_1000453_pt1 | contig 33148 bp, 33 predicted proteins | sample PopdelMetagenome_8_FD_206183 | JGI IMG/M metagenome (GOLD analysis project Ga0325414, IMG submission 206183) | Populus deltoides microbial communities from Bellville, Georgia, United States - Leaf-PdKOR-R3 | ecosystem: Host-associated > Plants > Phyllosphere > Phylloplane/Leaf | place: USA... | reverse complement strand
TCATCCAATCAAGTTTAAACATTTATTATACAAATTAAGTTATACAAACATTTTCATGTTTACAAAATACAAGGGTATACTCCCTAGAACCTAGATTTCAAAAAGGGAACATAAGCTAGGATTTACTCCTGTCGTGCATGCGATGATTCTGAAACAAAATACATATTATTGCAAGGTGAATATCACAATAAATATAACAATATGAATATCTAATAATTTCAACAGGGTAACATGCATTCATATTTCATTTACTTCTCCCTTCTAGTTTTTTTTTATTTTATTAAAATCTCTTCCTTATTCAAACTATTAATAATTGTTCCCTCTGCCACTATCAACCTTCATTCCAAACCTTATAAGATTAACGTGATTACTTTTGTTTATCACATTACCGATACCAATTTCACTGGTATCGTCATCACCACCCCATAGGAGTCGATATAAGGCGATCCCTTTACCCGGGATCCTAACATACACTAAATATATGCTGGCCAATACATGGTGATCCCCTTACCCAGGATCCTAACATACACTGAATGTATGTTAGCCAATACGTGGAGATCCCCTTACCCGAGATCCTAACATACACTAAATGTATGCTAGTCCATTCGTGACAATCCCTTTACCCGGGATCCTAACATACACTAAATGTATGCTAGTCAATACAGGGTGATCCCTTTACCCGGGATCCTAACATACACTAAATGTATGCTAGTCCATTCGTGACGATCCCCTTACCCGGGATCCTAACATACACTAAATGTATGCTAGCCAATACATGGTGATCCCCTTACCCGGGATCCTAACATACACTCAATGTATGCTAGTTTATGCCTCAAATCACACTTCTCATATTTCCTTTGTTAGTGATAATTTCATCACTTGGCAATTCACATAACAACTTTTCACCTTGAATACACATACATTCAGTAATTCACATTTCACATCAAAAATATATTAAATCATGGAATTTAACTAGAAAGCATAGGTGTGAATCACCTACCTGCAATAGAAGCTCTACTCGTGCTCCCCTGCTGCTGCTGTTGCACCACGTCTGTGGTCCCTCCTGCAAATCACAGGTTTATCTCATAAATTTTCCTCACTCAAGGATATGTTTTATAATAACCATATCAACAACCAATAAGTCTTTCTTTCAGTCATTTCTTAGTACTTTATGTTTTTCTCATTTCACTCATTATTACTGTCGTTCTTTGTCCAATCCTAGTTATCATTCCTTTCTTTATATTTGGACTATCACTGTTCAACTGTTACTGTCTCATTTTTGAACTGTTACTGTCTCACCTCTCCTCATATTTTTAACTATATCTGGAGTTATAGAACTCCGATTTAAGCGAAATTTATGGCGTTGGAAAGGTAAGATATGAGGCTACGAGTTTTATGTTTTGAGAAGAACCCAGTTCTGCCTCTAAGATAGCCAAAATCACTCATTAACAAACACTTGGACTATTACTGTCCAACTATTACTGTCCATTTTTTAACTGTTACTGTCTGACCTCTCCTCAGATTTTTAACTATATCTGGAGTTATAGAACTCCGATTCAAGCAAAATTTATGGTGTTGGAAAGGTAAGACATGAGGCTACAAGTTCTATGTTTTGAGAAGAACCCAGTTCTGCCTCTAAGATATCAAAATCGCTCATTAACAAACACTTGGACTATTACTGTCCAACTGTTACTGTCCATTTTTGAACTGTTACTGTCTTATTTTTGAACCGTTACTGTCTAGACATTGAACTGTTACTATCTTGTTTTTAAACCGTTACTGCCTAGACATTGAACTATTACTGTCTTGTTTTTGAACCATTACTGTCTAGACATTGAACTGTTACTGTCTAGACATCGAACTGTTACTATCTTATTTTTGAACTATTACTGTCTGACCTCTCCTCAGATTTTTAACTATATCTGGAGTTATAGAATCCAATTCAAGCGAAATTTATGGCGTTGGAAAGGTAAGACATGAGGCTACAAGTTCTATGTTTTGAGAAGAACCTAGTTCTGCCTCTAAGATAGTCAAAATTTCTCATCAATGAACCAGACCTACTACCCTATAGGGTCTGTCATGACCCAGTCTCGGTTGGTGACCCATAACTGAAGTTCTATGACTCCAAATTGAGCAAGACCAATTTCATTAGTTAGTAAACATCCAAAACTACAATTTCTATGAAGAAACTTGATCCTAATTCCTTCATTCTCCTACCCAAAATCTCTTTGAAGGTCAAGAGATGAAACTGTCCAAATTCATCACCTTTCCATTTACACACAACACACGAAGTTCTTTACTTTAACAACTCTTACTTCCTCTTTTTTTTTTCAATTCAAGTCTAAGAACTCAATATAAATTTACGTCCAGGCATCAATTCATAATCGACTTGAAATGACTCATAAGACCAGGTTTATAATATCTTACCTGGTGCGAATCAAGGCTTCGATCCCTCCTTTTCTTTCTAATGACAGCTGACCCTCCCCTCTTCTCTTCTTGCTCAATTTTTTCTTGTTAATCCCTTTCCCATCAGGGATGGGTTCTTGAAATTTTGGTGTTTCTCTCTTGATTTGTAAAAAAAATAGATATAAAAACTCCCTCTTTTCTTTCTTTACGTAGTTGCAGATCTGTTTTTGGTGAGAATAGGAGTATTTATGCTCTATAATTATTCTTATTTGCATTTAGGCCCCATTTTCTTTAAGTGTATTCGTTCTTGCCCCCACTTCTTTTTAGTTTAGTTTATTTTCTTTAATTTAATCCAGCCTTGGTTTTTTTCTCGGGATTTACATCTTCCCTCTTCAACCGGCCACAGGCCATGATCTCCCTCATCAGCACAGATGCGACACAGCTCCCCTCATCGGCGCAGACCAGCCTTCAGCAGTAACCCCCGCTGTCTTCCTCATCTCCTCCCCACCAGCCTTGCAGTGGCGTCTCCTTCCCATCACAGCAACACCGCCTCCTTACTCACAACGTTGGGTCCTCCACGGCAGATATGCCACCAGGGAAGAAGAAAAGAACAGCAGATAGAAAGCAAAAAATAAAAGCAGATCTAAAACAGAAAACAAATCGACTGTTTGTGGTGTTTTCTTGGCTTTACAGGTGACGTTGTTTCTCACCGCCGGCGAGGGCGGGAAGAGGGGATGAAGCTGTGACTGACCCCTGCTTGCCTGCATCTCCGGCTGCGGCGCGTGAACCCAGGCGCTGCTAGTGGCGGTGGCGCGTGGAGCAGACACGCCCTACTGTTCAAAGGCCCAGAAACCTTCCTCAGCACTGTTCCCGCAGATTCCAGGAGGCTTTGAATTTTTTATAGGTTGTTTTTGTAATTTTTAAATTGTTTAATGTAATTTTGTTTAGTTTTTTTTTGAATTTTTATAATTTGTAGTTTGTATGTAAAAAAGGAAAAAAGAAAAAAAAAGAAAAAAGAAAAAAAATATAGTAAAAGTGAATGTGTGTGTTTGTATTTGTTTTATGGATGTTTTATTTTATTTTATTATAAAATTGTAAAGAATAAAGAGGGGTGCTGAGGAAGGTCAAGAATTATGAACTTTCATGTAAGTCATATTTCTAATATTCGATGAAAAAAACCAAAATTTTTAAAACTTATTTAACACATCAAAGCCATGAAGCAGCTTACCTCAGGTAGGGTGCGTTAGGGGTGCTAATACCTTCCCTAACCATAACCAGTCCCTTACCCGTGAATCTCTGACAAGACCAGTACATCTGGGTTTCCTAATAGCCCTCAATTAAATACTAGGTGGCGACTCCCAAGAACCAATCAAGCCAGTGAAACGAAGAATCGCCAAGTTGCCGCTCGGGTGACGTGCGACAAGCTGTATTGCTACTTGTCTTCGATTCCTAATCGATATGTTATTCCTAATATGCTAGTGGTTTATCTACATGGGTGAGTGATGCGAATCTCTTGATCACGTGGTCAAGCAAATCTTAATGAATATGATACTTCCTCAAGAAATCTGAAAACAAGGTTTTAGAACTTTGACTCAAAGTTAACCTATAACTAACAACTGGAGGTATTGGAATTCATGAATTGATGCTACAAGATCAATTATACCTTAATAAGTCAGGTTTACTTCTTTCTCATAGCAAAGAACATGTTTGCTTCAAGCAAAACACAATAATATTATTAATTTGAAGGTTGCTAAAATTCACAACAAGGAAAACATTATGTAGTCCTAAGATCACGATTGAGCTTTTAGCTAACACAAGCCTAATGAATAAAACATACCTAAAACACTTAATTTGGGCCTAAACAAAGACAATTGAACTTAAGAACCTAAACTGAACTTAAGAACCTAAACTGAAATATTATGGCTCAAATAATACTTAAAACAACATAAAAACTAAGTAAAATATTTAGAATAAAACAAGGAAACAATCATCCCCCAAAATCATTCATAGCTTGATTAATTTCCTTGTGTAGTTGGGTCTGACTTGCATAGGAATAATATGTGTTTGTCATCCCTTTCCAACCTCTTTCTATACTTGGAATATATTGCCTTGAAAGTTTGATCTTCTTCCCTTATTTGGTTGAATTAATGTTTTCAAAAATAGGAAAGAAACACATACAAACATTCTGTAACAATTTAGCATTCATTATAACACAATGATAGACCCTTCGTAATACTCGTACAAACATTCCATAACAATTTAACATTCATTATAACACAATAAAAATCTTTCACAGTACTCGTACAAACATTTCATAATAATTTAACATTTATTATATCACAATAGTAGATCCTTCCGTACAAGCGTTCCATAATAGTTTTGTACTAGCTATAACACGTTAAAAGATCCTTTGTAATAAATTCACTTTAGGGAATTAACGTTATGTTAGAAAGGGTGGAAGCCACCTACCTGTTCATCCCGTGAGGTGTCCTTGTCCGGTCACAGGTTCAATCCCGGTCGTACCACCCAACACATCAATGATCACAAATCAACACATTCGCATTTGATATTCATATAACTCGTCACCATACATATTCTAAAAATATGCATATTCACATTCAAGTGTTCCACATATTACACAATCATACAATGAAATCGTTACAAGCATTTACATCATTTTTGACATGGAAGTTTGTCGCAGAAAATGGTTAGCAAAAGCTGATTTGCTGGTGACACAGAATTCGACAGCGAAAACTGATTCACTGGTGACGCAGAATTCGACAGTGAAAACTGATTCACTGGTGACCTAGGATTTGGCAGCGAAAACTGATTCGATGGTGACACAAAATTCACCATCGAAAACTGATTCGCTAACAACTCAGAAATCATCAATGCAATCTAGTCCTATGACTGGCGCTGAAATTGTTAGCACACATAGGCTACTGCTGACTCAGAAATCATTGACGAGAACTGAGTCGCGGTCGACCCAGAAATTATCAATGCAATCTGATTCTACGGCTGACACTGAAATCGTTAGCGCACATGTCCTACTGTTAACACAAAAATCATTGATGTAAACTAAGTCCATACCGCCTCAGAAATCATCAACGCAACTTAGTTCTATGGTTGATGTTAAAATCATCAGCGCACATATCATATTGTAAACATAAAAATCATTAACGAAAACTGAGTCGCTGTCAACTTAGAAATCATCAACGCAAACTAAGTCGCTGCCGATTCAAAAATCGTTAGCGACAAGGTGAGTCATTTCTGGTTTTGCCTTCTCCCTAGGCTACATGTAAGGTTTACACTACGTGTTTTTCCTTATATTACAACATAGCAGGATATAATCATCACCCACCACACTCTAATCGTCATACATTATTATGCAACATAAAAACAACATCTCCGTAAGTACATTTACTAAGGTTTCTCCCAAATCATCACTTCCAAGATCGACACTTAACATTGCTACAACTATACATTCTTATATTCACAATTGTATCCAACCTAGCTGAATATAATCATCACCCACCACACTCAAATCGTCATACATTATTATGCAACACAAAAACAACATCTCCGTAAGTACATTTACTAAGGTTTCTCCCTAGTCATCGCTTCCAAGATCAACACCTAGCATTGCTACAACCATACATTCTTATATTCACAATTGTATCATGGTAATTAATGCACCTATATAACTAATATGATTATTCAACACATAAAGGTTCTATTTCCAATTCATCTCATGTCATTCTAACTATGTTTATCATGCATAGTTTCCTTCATGATTCACAAACATTTATAAGAATGCCATTCCATTCTTGTTGCCGAAACCTTGTTGCCCATTACTCCTTAGTTTGTACATGCAATTTCATCATATTTTATCACAAATATATTCATAATAACATTTCTCAATGCATACCTATTCGCATGTTTCACAAACATACATGTTCATTTATTATACAACGAAACCAAAGCATTAGATCATGATGTAATTTTTATTACTACTCCAGCATGATTCTAAGGCTTACTAACAATATAATTTTACACTTAACATCAATCCAACTCATTTTCACATAACTTCAACCACCACGTATGCAGAATTTATGTCATTAACACAAGTATAATCATAATAATCATGCCGCAACCACATTCTCATTCATTTGAACCAGATTCATGCAAGTTCATTAATCTCATAATAAAATCAAAGCATGAACATCAATATAATTTCAACTCCAGCATAAAGATGTTTTTAGGAGTCCAACAAGACCACAATCCAAGCATTTTCATCATTCCATTTGATATCCCATACAAATTCATCAATCATTTGTGAGAATTAAGACATAAACATCAATTTAGTTTCTGTTTAAGCTTCTACATGTCCTTAGGAGTTCAATAAGGATATAATCCATGTATCTCTTCATTTCAATCCTCATGCCATCCATCCCTTCCATTTTGGTCGACCCCTTACTTACTTTTTCACATTCAAAATCACACACACTCATTCATTTCTTTGTAAGAATCTGCACATATCTTCATTTGTCCATCATTCCATTTAGGTTCGTCACTCCTAGTTTACTAAATCTTGAGATTAAATGTAAAGGTCTTAAACTCTCATTCTCGAGTTCTTTCCCTTCCCTTTTGTTCGAAATTTAGGGTAATACCCAACCAAGGAATGGTGTTGGCCTTACCTTACATTACTGGACAGTCTTAGTGCAGGTTTGATGGTTGTTTTTCTTCTTCATTTCAATTTTCTCCTCTATTGCAGCAGTCGGCCCTTCCAGCTTACTTTTCTTTCATGGTTTTCTTTCCTTTCTTCTAACTCTCTTCTCACTAAACAGTCAAGAGGGCTTGCATGCAGGCTATCTTGGTTCTGTTTTGGAAAGAGAGATTGTTGCAGCCAAGGCTGCTGGCTAGATGTTTTTGGGAAAGAGGAAGGATCATCTTCTCTTCTCCCATTGCATTTATACCCTTCTTAAATGAGAGGGGGTGTTTGGGTGCTGGTTATTTTTGGTTTCTATCCCATTATTGGGTTATCTTAGGGTTGGTTATATCCTCTATAATCCCCTTTACGATAGGTCGGTTTCTCCCCGCACCAATTTCCTTAAAACAAGTCGGTCTGTTTCCTTCACTTTCTTTCTAGCATAGGCCGATCTAACACTAAATTTTTGTTTAGCTTTACAAATACCCTCACTTAGCTGAATGGTCTTCCCCTCAAACCCAAGCTCCCAACAGAATCCCTTTCATGAGTAACCCAAGGTCGAGCCATAGTTTGAACTATATAATCCTCCCTTCTTTTGAAGGATTCGACCTTGAATCTAAAACATGAAAACCATCAACTAAAAGTACATCATCATTACAAAGCTAAAACAATATGTAATCACCAAAACTTTGTAAAACCTTGTCAATAAAGAATATGTTTTGAATAACCATCTCCTTCAAATACAAACTCTCTTTTTCAGCCCTTTTATCCTCTCTAAGTTTTAATTAATCCTCATAAACCTGCTTAGGAAATAAAAAAAAAAACAAGAACTATATATTTCTCATCCTTCACAAACAAAAACATATTCTAAAATCCATCATACATAGCTTTCTTATCATACTACCAAGGCCTACCCAATAATAAGGGACCAACATGCATAGGAACTACATCATATAACACTTCATCACAGTATTTCCTAATGGAAAAAGATACAAGAACTTGTTTATGCACATTCACCTCTCCATAATTAGTTAACCATGTAATTAATAAGGAACATGATGTTTAGTAATTTGTAAATTCAACATATCCACCAAATTTATACTAGCTATATTAGTGCAACTACCACTGTCAATGATCGCTACATACCTTATTCTGCACATGACACCTCGTATGAAAGATGTTTCTCCTTTTCTTCTACAAACCTCTCACCTTTACATGTATATTAAGTGCTCGTTTCACCACAAGTACATTTCCCTTAACAGAATACTCAATACACTCATCACTAGCAGTCGCCAAAGGTGACACCTTTACCTTAACGTTATCCTCATCTTCAGACTCCATCTCATCATGGGCTTTTATAACCATGACCCTCTTATTTGGACACTATGAAGCAATATGATCAAAACCCAAAGAATGATAACATTTAATGTCACAACTATAAGAAGTTGAAGTCTCAACTTTACCTTTACCATATGTGAAGGTGTCTTTCTTCTCTTTACGAGTCTCGTAACCCCCTCATAGTAGGTTGAACTTGGGCAGCCATATCTCTCCTTGAATTAGGCTTCCAAGATGAAGAAGTGCTCAGATGAATGGTGGTCGTGCTCCTCCTCTCCTCTTAATATGTCTATCCATTATCATGACTATATGCATCATGTCCTTCAACTCTATAATTTCTGATACAGCTATTATATGCTCAGTGTTGTAACTTCACAACATTCGCGACCTCGTGATTCAGCTTATTAAGAAACCTAGTCATAGTGGTCTCTCTATCCTCCACTACATTAGTCTGAATCATTATGACCTCCATCCCCTTATGATACTCATCAACACTCCTACAACCCTAGCTTAAACTCTGTAATTTCTGATACAGCTTTCTATAATAGTGATTTTGTACGAATCACTTCCTCATTAAAGCCTTTATATCAGCCCATGTATCTATAGGTCTTTCCCCATTCCTCCGCCTAAAAGTCACAATCTAATCCCATCATACTACAACATAATCAACAAACTCAATTGCCATAATTTTCACCTTTTTCTACTTAGAACAAACATGGCAATCAAAGATTCAATCTACCTTCTTCTCTCACTCCAAATAAGCTTCAGGATCGTTTCTACCTTAGAAACTAGGAATTTTTAGTTTAAAATCCCTATCTACACCCATAGCACCACGGTTTCCTAAATCACCCAAAATCATCTCCTTGGCCGAACTAACCAACCCTCATAACCTTATGAAACCTATGATTCCTAGGCTATTGAATTTTATTCCTATGGCCCCAAGATGCTACATCATCATCCTCATCACCTATCACATCAAAACCAATGTCAACAACTAGACTAACATGCCTTTCACGCCTCCTAACATGATTTCCATCTTGATCAGCCCTATAACGTTCCTCATCAATAACACGCTTTTCCACCCTTTCCAATATTTCATGCATTCTTCCCATCACCAAATTAAACCACTCTACCATTAATGTCAGACCTTGAATCTAAAGTTGTAGTTGGTTTGTCTCCATTTGAGGTGGTTTTTCTTGCTTTTTCTCAGCCATTGTGAATATGTAAAATCTTGTTAGTGGTATAATAAAAACAAAATTGTATTTCCTCCCCCACTCCCTCAGGTGTTTACTCTCCTCTCATATTTCACTCAAAGCCTTTAATTATAAGTAAATTCAATGGTGGAAGTCTGTATTGATAGCATTCGTAGAAATAATATCAAGACGAGGTGAAGACATGACATAAATAGAGTTTCGATACAAAAACACTAATTTGAACTGAATATGGACCCTAGACCAAACGATGTCCAATTGAGCTAAAAACTTATATCTAGTGCGTTTTCAACCCAAATAAATAGAATATCAATTTTTACATAATTACGACAATGTTTGATATGTTGATGTGAAAGAAATAAGTAACAACCCCTTTCTAATCTAAATCTAGATCTAGTGCGTTTTCAACCCAAATAAATAGAATATCAATTTTTACATAATTACGACAATGTTTGATATGTTGATATGAAAGAAATAAGTAACAACCCCTTTCTAATCTAAATCTAGAACCTTAAGAAATTGATACCCGAATGAGTTGAAAATTTATAATTGGTTTGTTTCCACCCTAAATAACCAGAATATGAATTTTGAGTCAATTCTGAGGTGTTTTAATTGGCTGACATGAAACATATGTAATCAAACTAGATTTAACCCAACTAACATTTTTGGTGTGTAATTCTTCTTCTTCTTTTTTTACCCTAAGAAGAACAATAATAATGAGAATAAACAAGAAATCATGCAGGAAATAAAAAAATATGATTAAAACTTACCCTAAGGATTCTAACCGAAAACAAAGATGCAAGGATGAAGACGAAACTAACACTAAGAAAAACACGGAAATGAAAACACAAGAAATAAGGGATATAACTCGATCCGGAGCCTAACTTTGATACCAATTAATACGGACCACTTGATCACGTGATCAAACAACCCCAATACTTCCCCCGAAAGCTAAAAATCAGGTTTAAGAACCTTAACCCTAAGTTAACTTGTAACTAAGAACTAGGGGTATCAAAATTCACAAATTGATGTCATAAGGTCAGTTATACCTTAATAAGTCATGTTTTCTTCTTTGTCACAATAAAGAACACATTTGCTTTAAGCAAAACACAATAATATTATTAATTTGAAGGCTGCTAAAATCCACAGCAAGAAAAGCATTATATAGTCCTAAGATAAATAAGCTTAATGGACCCATATTGGGTTGAAAACCATTGGGCTTTTAGCTAACACAAGCCTAATATCTAAAACAGACCTAAAACACTTAGTATGGGCTAAAACAAACCTAACTGGATTTAAAAACCTTAACTGAAATAATATACTTAAAACAACATAAAAACTAAGTAAATTATTTAGAATAATACAAGGAAACAATAAGCTCCCAAAACCATCCCTAGCTTGATTGATTTCTTTGTGTAGTCAGGTCTGACTTACGTAGGAATAATATGTGTTTGTCGCCCCTTTTAGACCTATTTAAATGGTTGGAACATGCTTCCTTGAATGCTTGATCTTCTTTTTTATTTGGTCAAATTAATGCTCTAAAAAATATGGAAGAGAGTTGTTAAATTCTTTTTTTTTAAATCATTTCACAATATTCCTTTAAAGGAAGGAAATCCTGCAAGAGAAAGGAAAGAAGACAACAAAGAAAGTCCTTTAAAACTTGTCGCCTCTTGTTCTCCTTGTAAGGAAAGGAATCCTTGCTTGTAATGGACAAACAAATAGGAGAATTTACTCTCACATGTTGCCACACCTTGATTTCCATGTTAGATATAAAATTGTTATCCAATATAAAGACACAATAATCCCTCTCCAATTCAGCATTGTAACCACCCATCATAAACTCAAACTTAGCTAGGCTTTTTGACAAATCTTTGTCGTAAAAGGACCATAATATCTTAAAATTTTAGCCACTTTTGAACCCCATATAGCCCAAACTCATGCACATCCACAAGGCCCAAATCAAATCTGGCTAAAACCAACTCTTTTATAATTGGGTTGAACCCATCAACACCAACAAACTTAATCTAACCAATTGCATCTCAACGTGAAAACCCAACATGGTCGAATGAAATACAAATTAAAATTTAAGGGAAACCCCCACTTGGCTGAATAGTTCTTCCTGTTAAACCCAAGCTCCCAACTGAATCCCCATCATAAGTTACCCATAGCCGAATCTTAGGCTGAACCATATCAGAAAGAATAGGTCTGCATAGGTCAAAGAGGATCATTCTTCTACGTGACTATGGTTTGTCTTCGAACAAGAAGACAAAGAGTGTAGTTAGGTATTTATACAATCGTGTCCTTTGAATTTATGGGGTCAATCTTGACCTTTCAATATTGTTATACATTTTGTACAACATGCTCATACTGGCTACCTTGACATGCTTTATAGAAGGGCAATGTGGAGGGTTTTGGGCTGAGATTCTGCCAAGGTAGAGAAAAAAAAACAAAAATTAATGCATGTTGCAAGTCTGTTCATGTAGGAGGAGGAAAAAGTTTATTTGGCCTTGCCAAATAGACATCGTTTTGAACTTCTTTTTTTTTAATTTTTTAGTGAAACACATTGTTTCAATTATGCTCTCTTTTTTTCCTTTCATTTTCCATGCTGGTCTTTACATTTTTAATTTCTTTATTTTCAGTCAATTTTTACTTTTCTCCTAAGGTTTTTTTTTTTTTTAATTTAGCCCCTAATTGCATTCAAGACATTCCCTCAATATTAGTGCCTTTTACAATTTAGTCATTAATTTTTAGATTTTAACCAATATCACCTTTTTTTTCTCTCAATTCCTTCACAATTTCACCTCTGATTGTATTAAGAATAGCCCTTCAATTTTAACATTTTTTCAATTCGATCCTTGACCTTTTAATTTGTGATTTTATAGTAATTTTCTCAATCTTGATTTCTCTCTTCAATTACACCCTTAAATGAATTAATAGAACTCTTAAATTTCAGTGTTTTTTTTTTAATTTTTGTCATTGGTTCTTTAATTCATTTATTTTTGATCAAATTGCATATCAGTTTTAATTTTTTTTCAATTAAGCCCCTGGTCAAATTAATAAGACCCCTAAATTTTAGTGTCTTTTCCTTTTTGGCCCTTGGTCCTTTAACTCTTTTATTTCTAGTCAAATTAAGTTTTTTTAATTAAGCCCTTAATTATTTCTTGAAGTTATTCCTAACCTTTTAGTACCTACTCTAGCTTAGCACTTACTTTTATAAATTTATTATTTATCTAATTTTATCCATAATTGTATTTTTCTTTCTTTCGTTGATTTTGTTTTATTTATTTCTTTATTATGATCATTTCTCAACAACCGTAAAAAATCTGTTAAATTTTATTTTGTTTTTTTAAAGAGATAAAAATTGAGTGATGACAACATGAATATATAAGTGTTAGCAATTGCCTAGTAGTATGGTGGACATATGGTGATAAACTGTCTAATTGCATGATGGACAATTGGTAGGTTGTCTTCAGATATATCTAAATACAACTTTCATATAGTTTTTTTTGTAATAAGTAGGCAAGATGAATTGTGTTGGCAAGAAGGTATCTTGTAAAAATTATATAATAGGTTTTGTTTATCTTTTGTTAAGTATAATAAAAGTTGGGAATGATTCATGTAAATTGCTTTACATTACATAATGACTTTTGTGTTCCAATTGCTATAACATGCGGGTATGAGAACTTTTATTGGGATATAAAACTCCTAGTTGTAGATAAACATAAGCAAATTGGTGAGAAAATCTAAATTTAAAATATTTAGATTTATGAATTATGACATCTTTAATTGTTTTTAGTTTTATTAAAATTATTAAATAAACACCTTTTAAAAGTATAGATACATATTTGTGAGGTAAAAAAAATAGAGAAAAGAATATTAAATAAAAAATAAAAAATATAGTTTATTAGAAAATTTATCTGAATTTTCATTAATAAAAGTTACATAGTTATAAAAAGAAAAAAATAATGGGGCAGACATAGTCATGGGACCATGTAGATGTAGTGTGTGTTTGATATTGTTGTAACTTTTAATATTATATTTTTTAAAAAATAGATTAAAAAATAGTTTTAGTTATAGTTTAAAAAATTAAATATAGAAAAATACATGATTTGTTGAAACTAATATGCAATAAATTTTTATACAAAAAAAATAAAAAATAAATTATTTTAACTTCTATAAAATCAAGTTTAAAACGCTATCATTATAAAAAAAACATATGTGATAGGATAAAAACAAAGATACAAAATGGTATTGTGGTAACACCACCACATTAATAACTTCATACTTGACCCGCGCTTTACTGTTGATTAGATATTTTTTTCAAATAAAAAAATTATATACACAAGTTTTTTTGACATGTTTTTGTAGTTAAAAATTTTCTAAGTGAAAATAATTTTTTTTATGCATACATGTAATCAAATAAATTGAGAACTATGTGTGTTAATAAATAAAAAAAACCCATAAACGATAAGAAATAATAAAAATGAAAAAATTGAGGGATAAATCTAGATCAAGATATTTAATCTCGTAAGTTGGGACATTTACTCAATTGTGTTTGCTAAATTTATTTATTAAAATATTTTTTTATTCAAGCAAACAATAATATAAATAAAAACACAAATGAAATTGATTCAATAAAATAAAAGGGGAAAAAACACTACATAAGGCTATACATATTATAAATATTATCTGAAAATAATTTTTTTTAAATAAAGTTTATTTATACAAAAGGTAAAAACAATTCTGATGAATTAAAAAAACTCTTCAGAATTTAAATGAATAACAAAAAAATAAATGTTATTTAAAAAAGGCTCTCTAAACAAAATGAAAGAGAGAAATGATATTAATTTAAATATTAAAAAAATTAGAGAAAAAACAAAAAAAATTAATTTAAAAAAAATTACAAAAAAATAATTTAGAAAAAAAAAAGCAAAAGCTGAGCACTGTTGAGCCTCTCAAGCCAGGATAACCTCCCTGACCCATTTTGATAAGGCCCACGCGTGGGCCTGTTTTATTAGGCCTGCACGACTAGGTCCTTATATTTTTTTATTTCAACTGGGATGGATGACATGTTATTAGCTGCAAATTTTTATGAAAAAAAAATCAGACGACGCGTCATATTGTTCACCCCAATTGTTTTTGAAAAAAAATTAAACGACGAGTCGTTTAATTTGCACAAATTCCAGCCACGACATTAGTTAGAAAATCAAGGCTTAAGTTGTTTTTACACCAAAACATGTTTCTCAATCTATTTTGACCATAAACACCTACAAAACACCTTAAAAACCATGATAAACATATCTATGGTCTCAAAAAAAAAAAAAAAAAAACCATCCCAAAAATCAAAATCAACCCGAAATAAAAAATCAAACTGAGTTCAGATATATTATTTTCATGAACTTTAAAGGTAAAAAAACAAATGATATGAATTTCCTTCATTAAATGAAACAATTTGATACAAACATTAACTGTTTTGGTGATCTAAATCAGTACCAATGATATTTCTCTCTCTCTCTACTACTGGAATCTAGTGACCTCTCTCTCTTCTTTCTCAATCAGGGACTAAAAAATAAACTTTTGTACCAAAATTAAATTTGAAAAAGATTGAGGCACCAAAATCATATAGTTTGTGTTATTTTAAAGTTAGAGGATTAAAGTGTATATTTCTCCAAACTTTTAGCTCGCCACCCATGTTTGTAGTCTTTTTTTATTTCACTCTTTATTCTTTCAATTCCACTATTGACTAAAAAATCAGAAATAATTGACCTTAATTTATGATTAAATTATCTAAAATAAAACTTTGAGAACCAAAATGAATGGTTAAAAAATAAAAAGTGTCATCCATAATATTTTTTTTTGGGTGGGGTTGAATAGTGTCGGCTACGAAAGGTTCACCCCATTACATTTTAATTTTTAAGTTAATAATAATCAATCTGGACCATTTAATTAAATCAACAATGATGATTCTTTTTCTGATAATAAAATAAAATACCCCTCATCACTCATCTTTATAGCCCATAGTTGTCACGATGATCTCATATCATGATTGATCTTACTTGTTGATCAACAATGTCTCTTTTTTTTGTGTGGATAAATTTAGTAATTAGTCTAAAAAATATAAATAAATGATAAAATAATATAAAATAAAAAAATTTAGTTAAATAGCAGGGTTTGAAAATATCGTGATATTTTAATAATATCAATTGGCATACTATAACAAACTAAAAGATAAAAAAGAAGAAAACCGAAAGTTGCTGAGAGACCCAAAATCCAATCAACACTCAACAACAAGGTGAATCAGCCATTTATTTTGTGTATCGACAAACAATTACTTAACAAGAAAAAAATCCCACCCCATGAAACTTTGAAAAATACATGCTTTCTTGAATTCTACTACATGTCCAAGTCCTAGATTACACTATCTTTGTTGTTGTTGTTGATGGTGATGGTCATAGTAGTATTGTGATATTCTCTGACGGGTAACATAGAAGGTTGATAATTCAGCCATTTGGGTGCAAAAGGAGAATGTCTTGGTGCGAAGAAAGAAATTTTTGGTGTAACTGTTTGTATTGGAGGAAAACCGCCATTTTGTTGCCGCCTGAACCCGACACCTTCTCTTTACCTTCTCCTCTTCCCGATTGGTCTCAAGGTACCCCCATTTTTCATCAATTTTTATTTTCTAGTCTTCTTATCTCATTTATTCTATGATGGGTTCTGATTTGTTTTCTGGTTGGTGGGTGTTTTCGGTTTATTGGATTTTTGCTTCTTCATATAAACATGGATCATTCATGGGCTTATGCTTTTTTTTTGGATGGTTTATTCGGTGTTCTCTTTCTTCCTTCTTCCCTTAGATGTACATGAGTGACTGTATATAAGCATTTGATCAAGCCCGAGTTTAATTGCTGACGTTTCATTTCTCATGAGGATTGGAACTTCGCCATGTTTTTTCAACATGCTTGTTTTCTTGTCAAGTTGGACTCTGTTGTTTTGTTTGTAGTCTACTTTTTGGTTGGCCGATTTAAAGAAGAAACATTTGTGCAAAGATTTTGTCAATTAGTCTCTAGAGGCAAAAGTTTTCCGTTAATCTCTCTTCACTTTCTTGGCTCACATTCGCGAATCTGAATGTGATTCAAGCTTTGCGGCGTTAAAAATGGTATTTTTTTTCTTCAATTATATTCCTAGGATAAAGAAGGGTATTGTCCTGAATTCAATCATTTTGGATCATTTTTTGTATGCTCTTCATACCTTATTCATACTTTCTTCAATTTTTCCCATGTTACTTTAATTACCAGGCAAATCATTTAAACGAGGATGTCCTCTATAAATTATAAGGCATCATGCACTCCTTGTTGCAGCCCGGAATTTTATTCTTGTTTTATTCATATATTAACATGACTGGTAATTCTCAGCTTCAAGATGTTTTCCCTTTGCTTTCTCGCCTTTATATACTTACATATATATATTAAAAAAAAAATATTGCCATCTTGTTGGTGGGGAGCATTTCACTTGATTTTGCTTTGTCCTTATGCATGTGTAGGTTTGGCTAGATTTTTTTGGCCTCCTAATGAATGAAGTTGTATGACAAGTGGTTTTCGAGGCTATTGTGCATTTGTTTGTTTTTGCCATTTTTTCCCTATGCTAATGCACATGGTTGTCTTTTTTGTTGTTTCATTGCATTATTGTTTTGAATTCCATGGGATCAAATACGTCCAAAATTCTACCCCGCAGCAACTTCACCCTTTACCACCTTCCCGTCTCTCTTCTTTCCTCCATATATTCTTCTGATAGGATCCTCTGTTTCTGTTTGATAATGTTATTGCAAGTAAATTCCCTTGGCTTTATTCAAGTCTTTGAAGAGAGATGAGGAAATTTCTATTAAGTATTCTTGAAACTATTCCCTCCTGAGAACTATACAAGCTTTTAGTAGTTATTTGATCGTATTTACATCTGAAAAACTCCGAGCACCCACAAATTCTCTTGTTAGTGTTTCTAAATACTGTCACTGACATCTGTGTCCATGTTTGTTTCTTGAGTTGTTGCTGCTATACGAAATAAATGGAAAAGCCTCCTTTTTTGTTTTTCTGTGGGGAGTCTTCTCTTTGCTTTTATTGCCATACTCTGCTATTGAAGCCTCAAAATTTTGTCATAGTTTTAAATGCCACAAATTGGAAAGTAAAAGAATAGTAAAATAGAGTGTTGAAGAGGAACCTTCAAGTTAGAAATGTAGTTTGCTTAATGGTTTCTTGTTTTGTTTACCGCTAACTTCAGGCCAAGGATTTGCTTCTGGAAGAATAAACTTGGGCAAAATTGAAGCCCTCAAAATCTCCAGGTTTGAGTTCATTTGGAGCAGCAATCTCTTGCAGGACAAGAAAAAAGGAGTTTCATTCTATAAGCCTGTGGGAGTGCCTAATGGATTCTACAGCCTTGGCCACTATTGCCAATTCAACAATAAGCCCTTGTGGGGTTTTGTTCTTGTGGTTCGTGAGGTGGCTTGTTTCGAGCCAGAAGCTGCCAATTCACCAACTCTTCTAAAACCCCTAGATTATACATTAGTTTGGAGTTCAGATGATGAAAGTGAGGAGAAGTATGGAGGATGTGGCTTCTTCTGGCTTCCTCAGGCTCCTGAGGGTTATAAGCCCTTGGGGTTTCTAGTCACCAACAATCCAGACAAGCCAGATTTGGATGAAGTACGGTGTGTTCGAGCAGACCTGACAGATGAATGTGAACCCTATCGTCTACTACTTGAATCATATTCTAAATTTTTAAATCTACCAGTTCAAGTTTTGAGTACAAGACCCAGCCATCGAGGAGTGCTAGGGAAAGGTGTTTCAGTTGGCACATTTTTCTGCGGCTACTGGACCTCTGAAGAGGAGTTGAATATTGCATGCTTGAAGAATTTAAACCAACTACATGCCATGCCAAACCTCCAACAAATACATGCACTCATGAAGCACTATGGGCCTACAGTTTTCTTTCATCCCAATGAGGTCTATTTGCCATCTTCTGTGCCATGGTTCTTGAAAAATGGAGCACTCTTGTACAAAGCTGGGGATTCATCTGGTGAACCCATAGATGCAGAGGGCACTAATTTGCCAGGCGGTGGAACAAATGATGGTGCATTTTGGATAGACTTGCCTTCCGATGACAAAAGAAATACTGTCAAACAGGGCAACTTGGAAAGTGCAAAACTTTACGTTCATGTGAAGCCTGCTCTTGGTGGGACTTTTACTGATCTTGCAGTGTGGGTTTTCTATCCCTTCAATGGGCCAGGTACTCTTAAAGTTGGACCATTGAATATTTCGCTTGGCAAGATTGGGCAGCATGTAGGCGATTGGGAGCATTTCACTCTCCGCATTTGCAACTTTACTGGAGAGCTGTGGAGAATATACTTCTCTCAGCACAGTGGTGGTGAATGGGTTGATGCTTATGATTTGGAGTACATAGAGGGGAACAAAGCTATTGTTTATTCATCAAAAAACGGACATGCTAGCTTCCCTCATCCCGGGTGTTACATCCAGGGTTCCACTAAACTTGGAATAGGAATACGGAACGATGCAGCACGTAGTAATTTATACGTGGATTCAAGCACCTGTTATGAAATTATTGCAGCAGAGTATCTTGAAGGTAGTGATTTCATTGAGCCTTGTTGGTTGCAGTTTATGGGAAAATGGGGTCCAACGATTGTCTATGGTTCAAGAATCGAGCTAGATAAGATAATTAATCATTTGCCCGTGGGTTTTAGATATTCAGTAAAGAACATATTTGACGGGTTTCCAGTGGAACTCTGTGGAGAAGAAGGTCCTACTGGGCCAAAGGATAAGAACAACTGGGTGGGAGATGAAAGAGGCTAGTTTCCTTTTCTCTGCTTTACTGCAGACTCTTATCTCATTGGCTTCATTGCTTTCTGTACTCATTACAACGGCTGTAGAAAGACTGAACTTCGAGGCTTATCGCATTGTATCTACATTTCTCATTCTTGATTATATATATTTATGTAACAATCGAGTTCGAGCATGGTTTCCCTTCAAGCAAATCAGTGATAGTGGATCGGCATGGGAGAGTCGAAGAAGAACAGGGCACTAGGTTGCCATTTATGCTGTCCAGTGATGTTGATGAATGAGTTGTAAGATTTTACCCCCACAAGGCAAAAGAAAAGAAAATATTACTCGAGAAAGATTTTGATTCCATATTTGATGATAGAAAATGCAGCATTTTATTTATTTATTTATTTTCCATTGTTGCTCTTGTAATGAAACTATGGAAAAAAAGATATATCTTGTGCTGAGTAAATTCTATGATTTAGTCTCTGTATTGTGTATGGTTTTATAATTTAGTCCTTGTAGTTTTGCAAGCCATAAGTTAAGTCCCTTCCACCAAAGTCTACTCACTTAGGCTTTTCCATTATGGGCCTTTGGCTCTCACTGCGGATAATCCGCCCGGTAAAGAAGACAACTGAGTCAGTTTTCGACTCGTGATTTCTTTCTCTCTTTCAATCTGCCTTTCCAGCAGGCCACATTGAGTTCGCAGCCTGTCTTTGCTATGCTCCAAAAAAAAACGTTGTTTATGGCGACGTTGACCAATCGGTGCCGCTAAATCCCAAACAGCAAATCGGTGTAGCGAAACCCAAATGCCATTTGTGCAAATCCTAAGAGAGAGATGTCGGCGAGAAGATTTATTTCCTTGTTCAAGGGCTCCCAAGCTTCCCAAATTCCGAGGTAACTAACGTTTCTCTTTTAGCAATAACCCACCCTTTTATTCTAATTTACTGCTTTTAATTTTGCATCGGTAGTGGAGTGAAGTCCTTGGATGAAGGAAAGAGCAAGTCATTTGGTCGAAAGGCAGTGTCTTTTGTGTAGGTCACAGTCCCGGGTGGTGTTGCTTTGAGTGCTCTTGATGATCTTGCTATTTATCATGGCTGTAGCAGGTACTTTGCTATTTATCTTGAGATGAATGATGTTACTGGGTTTTCAGAAAGTTTGATTTTATATATATATAGGATTGGAAAATTGATGCCTTGAAGACAATGTTGCTTTTGTTAGATGAAGACAATGCTGCTTGTTTTGTTTGTTGGTGTAATCCAGTGTAGTTTAGCAGTATTTCTTTGGACTAAGACAGCAGAATGGTGTCTTAAAATTGGCACGAATTGAGAGGTAAAGATGTTTCAAGCCTCTCTGTGCACGATTTTCCTTACTTGAATATGATTATTGAAGACGACCCCTTGTCTAGCATGCTCTTTTGCTTCAATTTTTAAGTGGATAAATGCAACATTTATTTGTGGTTTTTATATATTCCTAGAGCTTAAGAAAGATAACTTCTATCATGAGAAGAGTTTGTGATTGTTGAAAGCTAAAGTTGCTTTAACTTAACTCATTTTGATAAACACATTATCATTTTCTTTTAAATTTTTAGCAAGGCCATGGAGAAAGCCAGTAAAAAAGTATCATCGAGATCGCTCCATTTCTTAATTCTTGTATTATCTAAAGTCATATATAAGTTTAAAGCGGATCTAGTCAAGTTATCTTGGAAGAAATAGATGAACAACTTGTCATTGTGTATGAGGACATTCCAACCCTGTGTACTTAACGAACTTCAACACTCTAAACTTCTTGAGTACCACTATATTCAATACAAGGCATATCTCAGCTGCTCTAACCGGGTCATAAACATCAAATCCCTCAACAACTCTCAACTTTTCCTCGCAAGTAGCCCATTTATCTTGTTCAAGGTGACTAGAAGATTTAATCCCATGGGATTCCCCCTAGTTAAATCTTGAGCAAGCATAATTGAGCGAGTCATCAGGATGCTTGTTGTTCCTTGTGGTCTGGTGGTGGCATTTGTCTTCAAGTTTTATAGGTCAATGATAGCTAGGGTTGCAAGTGGTGGTAGCGGAGTCGGCTGTTGACTGAATGTCTCTTGCGCTTGCGGGAGTTGCTCGAGTAAACTAGTCATCTGAGCCATACGTCGTCCAACTCATTTTGGTAATGAACCTCAAAGCGTGTCCTTTCTTCATTTTCTATCTTTTTATGAAGTCTAGTATTATAGACTTTAGCAGGGGGATCTATATTTCGAATACCTGTTGAGCACATCCTAAAATCCATAAACACAACTGCATATGGATGCATAGTTATGTATGATGATGCATGTTTGGATGTGGGTTAGCCAAATTTCTAGACTAATATATGACCATCATTTAAGCAAGATTTTCGATCCTTTCGTAATTGTAGAGGGAATTTGATCTAAGCCAATGCTTAATAAATTTATACTCATTAATACAATATGTTGCTCAGAAGATTGGTTCCAAGCCTTTTTCATTAATGTTTAATGACAACTTTTACATTTGAGGATCAGTTCATTCATTATCATTTAAAAAGGGGGCAAAGCCTTTGGTTTGTATATCTCTAAGAAAAACATCAATTTCAACTATACTTTATTGATATCGATTAAGATCTCTCCCAACTTGTCAAGTATTGAGATGAATTTTTCAGGCGTAGATAGAAGCTCAGACAATTTTCTCATCCATGTTACTCATTTTTCAGCTATACATTGTAATGTCAAATGATATTAAGGAAGGGAACAATTTATGTAAACTAATGAACACGGTATGAAAGACAGCAGAAAAGTATTGATAGAGGGAAAAATTCTAATAACTTTATTACATAAACCAAGAATTACAAGGAATAGAAAACAAGTAGCCTCACACCACTCAAGAGAATCACTCTCATATTGGAATCCCACCAAATACAAAAAGGTTTTCATTACAACATGTACTACCATACATAATATTCTATAATAAATAGAGTTACATTTGACAGTTATTTAATAGATAATTACTAATCAAAGATAAGAATAATGACAGTACAATTAACTTTTATTGCTACTTGAAAATATAAGATTATCTTCATTTATTGGATGCAAATTTCTCCTTATTGCCAACGTGTAATACTGGAATTGTAGCCTTCATAGAGTGTATTCCTTTACTGGAACTAGCTTGATCTTTGTCAAATCTCATCACACCCTTCTACATGCCTTTGCCCTGAATACTACCACTTTGATCATAAGAACTTGCATCAACTTTCCCACTCCCATTACACATCCTTCCTATGATGATTTGCCTTATTAGCATACTTAGCAGCTTGTTCTGCCATTTTACACCTGATGTTTCCATGTAAAAAAGATATAAATGTTGCAAAATCTAGATTGACTTCACTAGTTTTCTGAGGTAACGATAAAGAAGTGATGTTTGTAGGTATCTTAGGATGCAATCCATACACTAACTCAAAAGGTGTGTATCCCGTAGTCCTATTGATAAAGTTATTGCATGCAAATTCAGCCTGGGGTAGAACTAAATCCCAACTGACACCATGATCATTGGTTAAACACCTTAGAAGATTACCAAGACTCCTATTAATGACTTTAGTTTGGCAATCGGTTTGGGGGTGAAAAACACTAGAAAAAAAAAAGAGTTTTATCCCTAACTTAGCCCATAATGTCTTCCAAAAATAACTAACAAATTTGACATCCCTGTTTGAAACAATAGATAGTGGAAGGCCATGTAGTCGTATGATCTCTTTTAGAAATAAAGAAGCAATATATGATGTATCAAAAGTCTTATTGCAGGGAATAAAATGTGCCATTTTAAAAAATAGATCTACTACCACTATGAGTGAATCATTTCCTCGAACCGTCTTTGGAAGCTCCAATACAAAATCAATGCTAAAGTCAAGTTAGGGTCGTTGCAAAATAGGTAATGGAGTATAAAGATCAACATTGGTTCTGTTTCCGTTGTTTAGATGGCAAATCCTACATTTGTTCATAATAGTATTAACATTCCTTTTCATACCTGGCCAATAAAACCTATCAATATCAAGTGAATATGTTTTGTCTTGACCAAAGTGTCTTGTTATTCCTTCTCCATGAAATTCTTGGATGATAAACTCTCGTAATGAACCCTTGGTCACACAAATGCAACCTTCTTTAGTTAAGTACGCATCCATGACAATGTAATTTGCTACTAAAATAGGAGGGTTGTTGATTGATTTCTAAATTTTTTGAAAATCTGGATATTTAGAATAAGAGTTCTTCATTGAAACAAAACCTTATGGGTTAGTTGAAAGAATAATTAAAGAGTGAGATCTTCTACTAAATGCATCAACCATCTTATTTTCATGACATGTTTTGTGTCTGATAACAAAATTGAATTGTTGTAGAAAACTGATCCACCTAGGATGTCTGGGACTTAACTTATTTTGAGAATATAAATATTTTAAAGAGTCATGATCTGTAAACAAAATGAAATCACGGTGGATAAGATAGGGCCTCCAATGCTTCAAGGTTTGAATTAGAGCATAAAACTCTAAATCATATGTTGAGTGTTTCTTTCTAGTGTCATTTAATTTCTCATTGTAAAATGAAATGGGATGTCCAGCTTGGCTTAACACACCTCCAATGCCTACATGAGATGCATCACAAGAAATCTCAAAGACTTGGGAAAAATTTGGAAGCTTTAAAACAAATGCCTATTTAATCTTTTGTTTAATGATCTTGAATGCTTTGGTTGTCGTAGGAGTCCATTTAAAAACTTTAGCTTTCAAGCATTTTGTAATTGGAGTCATAATGGTGCTGAATGCTTGAATAAATCGTCGATAAAAAGTGGCTTAACCATGAAAGCTACGAACTTTAAAGAAAGATTATTCTAATCTTCTCTAGATCAACTTCCACACCTTGTTGCGATATAATAAATTCCAGGAAGTTTATCTTTGATTGGAGAAAAGAACACTTGTTGAAATTTGCATAAAACTTTTCTTATCGTAGTACTTGTAGGATTTGTTTCAGATCTTGAAGATGCCCATCCATATGTTGGCTGAAAACAAGTATGTCATCAAAGTACGACAACACATCTGCTTAGATAGGGTTTCAAAGTTTGAGTCATCACCCTCATGAAAGTGTCTGGTGTGTTTGTTAGGCCAAAAGGCATCACTAACCATTTGTATAGCCCATCCTTTGTCTTAAAGGCTATCTTCCATTAATCTCCAAGTCTGAGATGAATTTGATGGCAACCACTTCGTAAATCCAGTTTATAGAAGACTTTGCACTCCTCAATTGATCAAGCATATCGTCCAATCATGGGATTGGAAAAACAATACTTGATAGTAATCTTATTCACTACTCTACTATCACTGCACATCCTCCAGCTGCCATCTTTTTTTGGGTGAGGAGGGCTGGAACAACATAGGGACTTAGGCTTTTCCTAATAAATCTTTTATTCACCAGCTCCTACACTTGACGTTGTAACTCTTTATGTTAGGTTGGGATCATACGGTAATGTGGTAGGTTTGACAAGAAGGAACTAGGTACTGGATCAATGGCATGTTGAACATCACGTAAAAGATGTAATTGCGAAGGGATATCTTCTGGGAAAACATCTTCAAATCGTTGTAGAAAATGTTGAAGAGCTGCTAGTAAAGATTCTCTTACAGTCAAAGACTGGCTGGTAAAGATTCTTAGTGGAATAAAAAATAGATCTTAAACATGGTCATATCTTTGTTATCCCAATAGTCAAAGACTGGTTGCAGATGTTCTTAGTTAGGCCAGCAGGTTCGTACATGAGTAGAACTATTGGGAAGCCTTACGAGGGCTAGTTGATCTTGGTTGACCAATGGCTCTTTCTTTCTCTAGGGTTTGTGGGAATATGTTAGGAAGGAAGAAGCAAACTTTTTTTCTTCACACGAGTCCCCATCAGATCAAAGAACTGGCTTGACCAAAGAAAAGAGGAGAGCTGTGCCAATTAGACTGAATGCGGTATGAGATTAGTAGCAAGTCTTTAATCCTTCAACTATTGTCTTGCAAATAAGTATAAACACAACTTGACTATTAAGTAGTGTTCTATGGAATTTTTGAGGGGATAAAATCATTGCTGACTTCTGTGGAAACTCTATGATAGGGAGCGGTTCTAAAATCAACCTCTTATTATTGAATATCAATGAATAAGTGTTGTCAAATCCATTATAACTCACCTTTATGTCTTACATCCATGGTTGGCATATGAGCAAATGATATACTGTTATTAGATGTATATCACTTCAAACTTCATCTTGAAAATGACCTCCCAAAGAAAATGACAATAGACAACGATATTGGACCATAATAAGATGTTTGTCATTGCTTCAACTAACTTTATATGAATTATGATTTTTCCCTTCTGTAGGTTTAGTTTCTCCATATTCTCGGTAGAAATTACATTGAGGGCACTCCCATTGTCAATAATCACATTAAGTGCCTTGCCCTTATATGTTACCCTGGTATGAAATATATTTATCCTCTTACAATCATCTTTTAATTGTGTTGTAGGAGTTGCTTAACTAGATAACATTATGTGGACTACACAAAGAGGCTATTCAGAAGCTTGTAACCTTTCTTCTTCAAACTCTTTAATTTCTTCTTCCACAGTTTCCTGATCTCCAATTGAAGACTCAAGAACTACTTCAGTATTCATTTCAGAACCAAGCATTACCTTTTTTTCTTTTGTAGGACATACTGCTACAAAGTGTCCATAACCTTTGCATTTGGAGCACAATGGTCTCGATGCATTGGTACTTGTCTTACTTTGATCTCAATATGAAGGTGCACTCTTGACAGCATTCATGTTCCTTCAAACATTGTTCTACAAGGACGTTGGTTTGGAAGCTCCACACCAATCCCTAGTCAATTTGCCTCTAGTGATTGTTTGTTGTCTCTCCAACTATAGAGCTAACTGGTATACGTCTAAGTTGTTATTCTATATTTCCCTACCATATACAAGCAACTCCTTTTAATTTTAGTTTAATAAATCTAACCCTTCTGTTTTCAGGTGCTGAAAACCATTCAAAATAGTCTTCTTAAGACACCAACCAATCCTAAAAGGCATCAGGATCTAACCTTTTATTAAAATCAAACACTTTTACTTTCATTCTCTTAGAGAGTTCATCAAAATTCTACCATCATCTTTGTTTATATAGCTGCCCAGATGTTCTCCTACTTCTTCAACATCTATAGCCATATCTTTTACTTGATTAATTATACCCCTTATATTATCACCAATATTACTCATTTGTTCAATATTATCTAGACATCCAACAATAGCTCCCAAGATGCGGGCAACCAACTCCATTTGTTGTTGTAACAAGGACACAAAATCCTATTGTAGAGGTGTTTGTTGTGGGGGGGTCAAAATGGGTTGTGGAGGATTCAGAATAGTTTGTGGAAGTGTTTGTTGTGGGGGATTCAAATTGGTTTGGAAAGGACCTGGGTCTTGTAATCCCTGATTGGTGGGATTATAAGAATTTCCAATACGAGTTCCAGGCAAAGGAGAACAGAATTCGAAACTTGCTCTGATACCAATTAATGTAAAATGATATTAAGGAAAGGAACAATTTATGTAAACTAATGAACACGGTATGAAAGACAGCGGAAAAGTATTGATAGAGGGAAATAATTCTAATAACTTTATTACAGAAACCAAGAATTACAAGGAATAGAAAACAAGTAGCCTTACACCACTCAAGAGAATCACTCTCATACTGGAATCACACCAAATACAAAGAGGTTTCCATTACAACATGTACTACCATACATAATATTCTATAATAAATAGAGTTACATCTGATAATTATTTAATAGTTAACTAGTAATTAAAGATAAGAACAATGACAATTACAACTAACTTCTACTACCACTTGGAAAGACATGATTATCTTCATTTATTGGATGCAAATTTCTTCTTATCGCCAACGTGTAATACTAGAATTGTAGCCTCCATAGAGTGTATTCCTTTATTGGAACTAGCTTGATCTCTGTCAAATCTCATCACACCTTTCTGCTTGTCTTTGCCTTGAATACTGCCACTTTGTCAGGAATTCCAAGACTGATGAGATCAACTTGTCATTTGGAGGAGAAAAAGCCACTTGTCACGGGGATAAAATTTTTGTCACAATCTTAATCCTAGCGAGGCAGTCTAGTCCCATTACTAGACTCAGCCTTCCTCCCAAGTCACTTGTGTTTGCCTAAGGTTTAAGTGTTTTGCATACCCGGAGGTTTTCCCCACAAACTCTTACCAATTTCAACAACTAAGAACACAAGCAATTGATCAAACATAACACAATAACAACACAAGCAATTTACGGGAACCGATCCAACCTTTTTTAATCTATCAACAAAGGAATACAAAACAACAATGTGTGTGTGCTATGTACAATCTGATCTGCAAGCTACACACATTTAGGCCTTATGTAATACATCAACATACAATGAAAGTTATAAAGAAAACTACCCCTTGACAGATCCACTAACTTTGGACAACACATTCCAAAGACAACCAATTGCCTCATAACCGCTCACAAACAACTTCCTTGGTCTGCCACCTAACAAATCAAACTGCCCAAACTGATTTCCCTTGTTGTCAGCCCTCATGTTCAACCTAAGACACTTTAGACAGTCTATCATCTAAGCCAAGAGTAATGCGAAGCATGAACTCGCTGTTCGCACGCACCCGTTATACTCGCTACCAGAATCTGCACTGCCTACACATATTGCCCCTGCACCTACGTGCTGCCACTGCCTAGCAGTAACTCATTTGCACGCCCTCGCGCCTAAGGCTGTGACAAACCTCCCTCATTAGAAGGAGCTGACACCCTCATCGGATCAGTCCTGAGATAGTCCTACGCCAACTCCTTAAATTTCCACAAGTCAGTGTCTCTCTCCTACGAAACCTCTTGACCATCTGCCCATTTCACAAGAAATTCAGTAAGTTGATTTTTCTTGTGCTGATCAAGTGTTTTATAGTCTAAAATCTTCATAATTCCCCACTCAAATTGCTTCTGAATCGTAAGTGGAGCCATTTGTGCCCTTTCCGAATCCTCGAGATCTTTGTGAAAAGGCTTTAGGTAACTAACATGGAATGTGGGAAGAAGCTTTAACCTTTCTGGTAGCTTCAGCCTATCCGCAACAACACCCATTTTCTCCATCACCTCAAACGACCCATCATACCTAGGCACTAACCCATAGTGTCGATTTTTCCCAACAATTTTTTTCTATATTTGCGTAGTCAACTTCAACTCAAATGGACTCAAATCCATCGTTGATGATTTGTGGAGATTGTAGTTAAACTGGGCATTATCAAACAACTCAAGCCAGTTTCTTTGTGTCACTATCATATAGTGTCGAAGATACTCCTCCAATAATGCATTAATCATATTCGTTTGTCCATCTGTTTACAGATAATTAGCTATCGAAAACTTCAGCCTTGTTCCTATTAACCCAAACACTGTCCAGAATCGTCCAGTGAATCGCACGTCGCAATCACTAACCACATCTAAAAGAACCATAAAGTACTTCACCACATGTTTATAAAACAAACCAACAGCCACTTCAATCGTGCATATTGATGGTGTAGCCACGAAAACAACATACTTCGAAAACCTGTCAACAATCACTATAACGGTGTCCATCCCGTCAACTTTCAAAAATCCCACTACAAAGTCCATCGAAACCAAAATCCAAAGACTTTCTGGTATTGGCAAAGGCTGCAATAACCCTGCTTCTTTCTGCCTCAGCACCTTGTTCTACTGACAAACAAAGCAAGTTTTACCGTAAAGTTCCACGTCAAACTCCATCTTCGACCAGTGATAGGTTTCTGCAAAGAGAGCCAGCATATCCTTTCGTCCTGGACGACCTGCCCACTGTGGGTCATGCGTTTCGGCTAGTAAGTGTTTCCTCAACTTCCTACTTGGAACATAAACTCGACCCCCTTTTGCATAGAGAAAGCCATTATCCAGCCAATACCTTTGCACGGTCCCATCTCGTACGAGATAACCTAACTTGATATAAGTTGCATCTTCCACAACAACCTGCCTCAACCGATCCAGCATATCGGATTCCACATGATCCATATCAATCAAACCAACAAGCACCTCATGCCTGTTCAATGCATCTGCAACCTAATTGTGTCGCCCCGGCTTGTGTTCCCACACAAAATCATACTCGACCAAGAATTCATGCCACCTAGCTTGCCATTGCAATAATTTCTTCCGAGTTTTGAAAAATGTATTAGCCAGGTTATTCGTCTTAACCACAAACTTCGGCCCCAACAGATACACCCTCCACACGCCAAGACAATGCATTACAGTTGTCATTTCTTTCTCATTCGTGGAATACCTCTATTTTGCCTCACTTAGCTTTCGATTCTCGAAAGCCATTAGATGACCCTCCTACATTAGAACACCCTCTACTGCCTTGTCCGAAGCATCAGTGTGTACCTCAAATGATTTCTTAAAATCTGGCAATTTCAGCACTGGAGCAGACGTTACAGCCCTCCTTAACTTGTCGAATGTGAGTTGGCATTCGCTAGACCAGTCCCAACATCGATTTTTCTTCAACAAATCTGATAAAGGAGTTGCCTTCTTGCTATAACCCTCTATGAACTGACAATAGTAATTTGCCAAACCCAATAATTACCTCAACTCGGTTACCATCGACAAGGCTGCCCAATCCCATATGGCCTGCACCTTTTTTGGATCCATCCGAACCTGCCAAAAACTCACCAAATGCCCCCAAGAACATGATCTCAGAACAAGCAAACTCACACTTTTCCTTCTTCACAAACAATTCGTGTTCCTTTAGTCTACTCAACACCTTATCCAAGTACACCACATGGCCATCCATACTTCGGCTAAAAATAACAATGTCGTCTAGATAGACAACCACAAACTCATCCAAGAACTCATAAAGAACATCATTCATCAAATTACAGAAAGTAGCTCGAGCGTTGGTTAATTTGAATGGCATAACCATAAACTCGTATGACCCATAACTTGTCATGCTAGTCATCTTGTGCTCATCACCCTGGCAACTCTAACCTGCCAATACCCAGATCTTAAGTCCAACTTTGTGAAAACAGAAGCCCCACTCAATCTGTCAAGCAAGTCATGAATAAGTGGCATAAGGTATTTATTCTTTATCGTTACCTTGTTTAATGCGCGATAATCCACACATATCTACAAGCTACCATCTGCCCTTTCTGAAACAAAATAGGAGCACCGTATGGATCTTTTGACGGTCGAACAAAACCTGCGTCAATCAATTATGTAAACTCCTTTCTCAACTCGCCCAATTCCCTTAGGGACATGTGATACGAAGGTTGCGACGATGGTGTCACACCAATCACAAGTTCAATCTTATGATCAACAACCCATCTTGGTGGAAGCTTTTTCGGCAACTCTAGAGGCTTCACATCCCTATACCCCTCCAACAACCCAGCAATAACATCAGGCACTGACCCAACCTGTTCTGATTTCTCAGTCACGGTTACTGCCAAGAACACTTCACCACCCTTCTTCAAGGCCTTACTGATCGCGATGGCCGAAACCAAGCTATTTCCCTCCTTTCGACTTTCAGCCACCACAACCTTATGACAAGGAATAAAATAGGGGCACAACTTATTTGCATGCAGAATGCTATCCAAATGAGGCATCAACACAATCTTGGCTCTTTTTAGAAAGTCTAAGCCAAGAATGATGTCGAAGTCGTCAAGCGTCACAACCAACAATTCCTGCTTTCCCTGCCACTTATCCAACACCACGGGCACACCTTAGGCCATACCTAGTATCTAATGCGCCTTAGCATTCATTGCTTTCATCGATGTCTGGCTGTTACTCAAGCGCAACTCAAGTTGCGTCACCAACCTGTCGGCAACGAATGTATTTGTAGCACTAGAATCCAACATAACAACTATCTCCTTGTCATTAACTCTAATTTTAACATACATTAGAGTATCCACAGAACCCAACTTACCCTATCGTAGCACATCAATTCGTGTTAAGTCAGTTTCGACAAGGCTGGATTCAGCCACCGAATCCTGTAACTCAACAACCAAGCAATTCAGTACATGCATTGAGTTGATATGCGTGACTGACTCATCTTGTTCATTGTCATCCACAAGAATTGCATTCAACCTTTCCTTTTTCAAGAATTTACTTGCATAGTGTGGTCCACCGTAAATGAAACAACCTGTGTTCGGCTTGTTAGAGTCTCTATTCTGTTGCACATCAGCCTGCTTGCCCTTTCCCTTGTCAATCCCAGGCTTGTATCCTCCCCCCACCAAACTTTTTTTTCTTCCTCTTCTCATCCCTCTTATCCCTAGTCTTGAATTTAGAGGGGACAACAACAGAACAATCTCACGTTATCGTCTTGAAGTCAACCAAACTATCTACGACAACTATGGTAGACGGTAAGTCTTTGAAATTTTGCCTTCACAACTCAGCCTATGCCCAAGGCTGTAAACCCGATATGAAGTTGAATAGTTTATCCTCCTCAGACATGTTCTCTATGTCTAGGATCAAAGAACTGAAATCTTTGATGTAATCTCTCACCAATTTGTCTTGCTTTAATTTCTTCAAATCTTCCCTAGCCAGCCAAGACGTGTTGTTTGTCAAAAATTGTTCTTTCAACTCTTGTTTCAAGCAATCCCAAGTCTCAATCTTAGGATGCCCCATATTCAATTCAAATCATCCTTGATCTGAGTCCTCCACTACAGCTTCGTATCACCAGACAAATACATCCTTGTGATGTTTACCTGTTTGTCAGCCCCAATCTTAGCCAACCTGAAATACTGCTCTATGTCCCACATAAAATTTTCCAACTCTTTGGAACTTCTTGTGCCATCGAATGGCTTAGGTTCTGGTACTCTAGGTTTGGATGTGCCATCACTAATGAGGACAGTCACTACATCCCTTTTTAAGACTGCAATTTCTCTGTCAAGAACCTGTATTTTGCGACTTACCTCTGCTGCAAGATCAACATACTGCTCAGCAGCCCTCTTTGCCACTTCCATAGCATACGCAAGTCTGTCATTCACGAACTGATTTTTGTTTTCGACCAAGGGAACCATAACACTTTCGAGATGATTAAGTCTCGCGCGAATCGTCTCTGTGCCAGATGGCATTAGACGTCAAACAACAATTTCCCAAACAAAACGAGTTAATGCTCTGATACCAAATTTTTTGTCACAGTCTTAATCCCAGCGCGACATTCTAGTCCCGTTACTAGACTTAACCTTTCTCCCAAGTCACTCGTGTCTACCTAAAGTTTAAGTGTTTCGCACACCCAAAGGTTTTCCCCACAAAGTCTTACTAATTTTGGCAACTAAGAACATAAGCAATTTGTCAAATACATCACAATAACAACACAAGCAATTTATGGGAACCAACCCAACCTTTATTTATCCATTAACAAAGGAACACACAACAACAATATATGTGTGCTATGCACAATCTGATCTGCATGCTACACATGTTTAGGCCTTATGCAATACATCAACATACAATGGAAGTTTGATTAGTACTTAAAAGTGCATTTTTATCAAGGTTTTATATCATCATTTTGCACTTGAAGTATCAATAACTCCTTAACTAGAGCATGTTTTATAATAACAGATCTGATAATATAAGATAGCTTTAAT
>Ga0325414_1000452_pt1 | contig 33156 bp, 12 predicted proteins | sample PopdelMetagenome_8_FD_206183 | JGI IMG/M metagenome (GOLD analysis project Ga0325414, IMG submission 206183) | Populus deltoides microbial communities from Bellville, Georgia, United States - Leaf-PdKOR-R3 | ecosystem: Host-associated > Plants > Phyllosphere > Phylloplane/Leaf | place: USA... | reverse complement strand
TCCATAGACCTCCTGAGTTCAATAACTTTTTCCTTGGAATATATATATTTCTTTAAAATCAGCATGCCCAAGAAAGCCAAGCCATTGAACAAAACTCAAGAAAAAAAAATAATTGTGAAGGATTGTATAAAACAAAACACTTACTAATATTATTAAAAAAATGCTACAGCCTTATTAAAAAACAAACCAAAAATCGAATGACATTTAATAAAATAATACAAAAGATCTTTGATTAATTTATACCAGTGAATTGCAAATAAGATGACAAAAAAAAGGATGACAAAAAGGGTAGGCCTCGGTGGCCAACATATCTAGCCTAATAAAAGAAGAGCTGCCTGTTAATTGTTTTTTTTTTTTAAATCTAAAATGGAGTGACAATGCTTTAAAATAAAAAAAAGGTGATGCATCATATGTGCATATTTGGCCACTTGAAGTGGCCAAAAGATCAGGCTCTGCCTTTTTTATCCTAGAAAAATCATATGTGATATTTTTTCATTGAAAAACACACCCTATAAATCTAGATAAACTTATATCTAACCTAAAAAAACTTTAATTGATCAAAAAATTAAAAATCAACCTAAAAAGATAAAAAAATCATAAGCTTCGATCTAGTATTTTTGATGATATTAAAGATCAAGAACACTTAAATGAAACTTATCTCTTCAAATGAAATTATTTCATATTAAACTCGATCTTTTTGGTTGTTAGAATATGCATAAACATCTATCCTTTTTGTTTTTTTGTTACTTTTCTGTCTCTTTCAAATTCAAAGATTTGAAATGTAAGTAAAATAAAGTTTTGTATCAAAATGCAAAAGTTTTAAACTAAAAGGATCTAAATTAAAAATGCACAATCCATAAACTTTTAAAAGATGTAAAATGAATAGTTGTATTAACCCCCCCTCCTCTCGCATTATCACTAATTGTCAAATTTAAAAACCTAAGTCTTAGTTTTTTTACGCAATAAAATTAAATTTTATTTTACAAAATCAAACATTAATTTAAAATTATTTGTGTTTTTTTTCAAACTAGATCAGTCCGAGTTGATGGAAGATAGAAAAAAAAAAGTGACTTGATCAATTCAGATTAACCCTCCCGACCCGAGTATTTTCTCAAATTTACCCTTTTAACATGTGATTTAGACTTGGTCCAAGATAAAACCTGGTTGGGTTTTTACAACCATGTTTTGCTTTGGAGGTCATTAATTTCATGTTCCTTTTTTGCAGATATTGTAGGAATTACATTGCGGGTTGTTTGGAATTTTAGTTGTGGTTGCGGTTTAAAGTGTTTTTCGCTTGAAAATACATCAAAATGATATTTTTTTATTTTTAAAAATTATTTTTGAGATCAACACATCAAAACGATTCAAAAATATAAAAAAATTAATTTTTTAAAAACACGAGCTGAAACGCATTTTCAAACAATTTAATTTAGACTCGAGGCCTGTTTGATAAAAAAAAAAAAATGGTTGAATATTCCTGTGATGGCCTTCCTTGCGAGAAGTTTGAGGTGGTGAGTTTATGAAAGAAATCAAGTCCCATGAAATGCAATTTCGTGGGAATTAAAACTCATTTCATTAACATTTCTCAAAAAAAAAAAAAATATAAACTCAACAAGGTAAAGGCTAATGAGCGTTCCCGAAGCATCTATTAAGCATGATCCAGATACATTTATTATAATTCATTTTATTGTTGAATTATGATAAAAAGGAATAAAAATCAAATATTTAAATGAAAATGAAGGATATAGATTATAGATATTAAGTAAATTGTTATTTTGTACGGTAATGTTTTTTAACGCTTACAATAACTTCTAGAACTAAAAAGGAAAATAGAGATTGATTTTCAGTTTGATTTGATTTTTATTTATAAAAAACAACCAAATTAAAATTTTATAAAATACAAAAAGAAATTGAAATCGAATCGAAATTGGTTCAAATCAACCGGTTCGGTTTTTTATATTAAAAACTAAAACCCAATCGCTCGGTTTTGGTTCGGTTCGATTCAGTTATTTTATATTAAAAACCAAAAACTATATTGTTTTTTTAGGTTTTGTTTGGACTTTTATAATGGGTTTGATTCGGTTTTTTCAGGTTGGTTTATTTTTCCGGTTCGGTTCAGTTTGATTTTTTGGTTTAAGGCTTACCAAATCAAAACTGAACCGAATATTTTTTTAAATATTTTAATAGGTTTAATCAATTTTTTTTCATGGTTTGGTTTTCTCAATTATTTTTTTCAGTTTTCTCAATTTAATTGATTTATCGGTTTTTTTCTCACCCATAATTGATTTAGCTTATTAAATAACTTTTAACAATTGCTCTAAGAACATAAGGTAATCAAATTTATAAAATAACACCAAGAGCAGCACAGAATGCGAAGGCAAGTCTAAAGAAAATTAAATTGATCTCACTATAAATCGCTTACCATCAGGAAGGTAGTACGAAAAGCATGCAGCACAAAATTATAAAGACCTGCATCTTTCTTTTGGAGGATTCCATCTCTCGGCACTCAAAACAAATACTGAGGATCATGGAGTGCATAATAAAATAGATAGATGCAGTTATTAAAGAAGTGAAATAAAACAAAGTTCCAAATCTTCAATAATATATGTGTATGAATTCTAGCTTTGTTTAATATATTATTTGCTTGAAAGTTATTTTTTAAAAAATTAAAATTTTAAAAAATAAATTATTTTTTAATATTTGATAGTATAATAAAAAATAAGTTGAAAAATACTTTCGGGTGTTTGATTATGTCATGTAAAATGAGCTGGAAAATAACTTATTAATGTTTTATTTTTTTTTAAGTTTATTAAAATAATGAGAAACAAATCTTACAAATTAAAAAATTAAATGATAATGAAATTGAAAAAAATATAATTTTATAAATTATCTCAAATAAAATAAATAATAACCAAAATAATAAAGATTAAATCTAAAAAATAAAAAAATTGAAAGATGAAAAAATTAAAATAATAATAATTAACATTTTATAAATTATTTCAAATAAAATAAGTAACAATCAAAAAAATGATGACCAAATTTGATATATAAAAAATTTTAATTAAAAAATAATAAGGAAAAAGCAAATAATAATTATAAAAATAATGACTAAAATTAATATAAAAATTAAATTTTAAGGGATGTAATTAAAAAATAAATATTCAAAATAAAATATATATAGTAATCAAAATTTTGAGGACCAAATTTGATATAATCAGTAAATAATATGATATTTTTAAATTTTTTACAACTTTCAGAAAATGTTTTCTGCTTAAAATAAAAGGAAAACACTTTCCTGGAAAACAAACCAAATTTTTCTTTGACTGGAAAGTGTTATCGTTGACTAACTTTCCAATTACAAACAAAAACATGAAAGTTTGGAAAATGGTTTTTGAAAATCAGTTTCCAAGAAATAAACACAGCCTAAAAAACTGTTCGGGACTGTATTAACTTTTATTTTTAAATATATTTATTTAAAAAATATGAAAAAATATTTTTAAAATATATTTATTTTAAAAAATATTTATTTTTATGTTTTTAACATATTAAAATTAAAAATTTTAAAAAATTATTTTAATATATTTTTAAATTAAAAATAATTTTAAAAAAATACTATATAGTACAATACCAAATAAAAATATAATTTTAATAAATTTAGTGTTTTTTTCATTAATGTTTAGGGCTATTTAATATTGAGTTTTAATCTGTTTTTTATGTTAAAATTTAATTTTATTATTTAAATTATTTTTAGATTATTTTGATATTAAAAATAAAAAATATTATTTTAAAATAAAAAAACTTTAAAAAACAATTTTTACCGTACTCTAAAATAACATACTAAACGACAGAAAAGCAGCAGAAGCCAGAGAGGCGAAACTAATTAAAAATTAGTAATAATTTATTATATTTATTGACTTCCTTCCCTCTTTATATATATACAGGTGGAAGGACGATCCCCATAAAACATAAAATAAACAAAATCTCACTCGCTTTCCTCCACTTCTTTCCTTCTTCGCAAGTCAATCTCCCAAGAGGTATTCTCTATTTGACTCTCCTATTGTTTTTTCCGTTTGTTTCTCGAGGAAAATGAAGGAAATGTAAAACAAAAAACCGAAATTTTCGATCATATTTTCGTTAATTTTTTTTAGTCTCGCTTAACAGAGCCTATTGCAGACGGTGGGGTTTTTTTTTTTTTGGCTTCGTCTGGCGTTGATGTTTATGTTAGACGCGCATTTTTTATCTCTTTTTTCAACTCATTACATTATTAATTTGATTGTCTTTCGTGTATTATATATATATATATATTTATTTAAATTTCTTTATTTCACTTTAGGTTTGATCTCTCTCTCTCTCTCTCTAATTAAATTGTAGTTTTGGCTGGTTTTAAGTGGCATAGCTCTTAATTTCAGGGACCAGTGTAGTTTATTTTAGGACTTAAATAAGTGCCTTTGTAATAACCTTTGTTATTGCCATTTAAAGTAAGTGACTTTGTAATTTCTTATAATTTAAAAAAAAATAGTGTTGATCTGGTTCTTATTTATTTATTTAATTATTTTTTGTGTGGATTCAGTTAACAATCATGGCAAGAAAGATGCTTATTGATGGGGAGGTGAACCAAACTAACCAAGTAGAAGAAGAAGCCCACTTTGATTTTGATTTGTTTGTTATTGGAGCTGGGAGTGGTGGTGTTCGTGCCGCTAGGTTTTCTGCTAATTATGGAGCTAAGGTATACCATCGTGTTCCTGATATTGAGGATATTAAAAAAAAAAAAAAATCGAAGAAAACCTTTCATGGGTTTTTGATGGGGTTTGGGAAAATTCATGTTAATTTTTTTTTTTTTGCGAATATAGTATAATGAAGTTCAACGATATGGATATACTATAGTGTTAATTGTTTTATGGTCACTTTATCAGAGAATAGAAGAAACTAGCTTGGTGGGTTTTTGTTCATCGCGTTGTTTTTGATCTCGTGAGAACAAATAATTAATTCTGTTGCTTGATTGATGGAATTAACATAATATCGACTTGTTTGGATTCACTCGGGAAACTTTGTGTCAAACTGATTTAGGAAGTTCTTTTTTCTTGTCAAGTGAGAAACTTTAGTTTTCAGTGATGTTAACAATTCCCTTTTCTGTGAAAGCATGATGGTTAACTGCTCACTAATGATATCCAACATTGTGTGTCAAGGTTGGAATTTGTGAACTTCCATTCCATCCTATCAGCTCAGAAGTAATTGGAGGGGTTGGTGGAACGTAAGTCCATTTGAGCTCTTAATTTTGCCTTCTTAGCAAACTATCCCTGTTGTTGTCCTGTTTAAGATTTACTATGTTTTAATTCAAGTGGGAGCTAAACAACATTTGGTGCTGTGTGCTTCTGTTTTATCTCCTTTTTTGGGGGGAGATTTATGTGGCAGTGGCATAATGCTGAGATGTTTATTATTTATGGTTTAGTTGAGTTCTTTTAACAGTTATTTGAGTTAACTCCAGAATAATTTAACAAAGGAAAATTGCTTTTAACATTAAATGATCTTTAATGGAATGTTACCTATAGGGTCATTTGTTTGACTAAATAAGAGATTTGGTTGGCATCATAGTTACAAGTTAACAACATTAAGCAATGACACACTAGCTTTTGCTGACATGATCTCTAACTAGAATTGCTGAATTCTTACTTTCATGGCCAATTGATGTACATTTGATGAGTTTTGAATGGTGAGACATGCTCTTGATATTCCACTATGATGGTAAAGGAAGTTTCTTGTTATTATTGAGAACTTCAAGAATTGTGACTTTTGAGTTTGTTTTTATTTTATGTTAGGGATGACTACCATTGAATGTGAATTGACTGAAATGTTGAAACCTAACTTAAAATCAATGGTTTGTCTTCATTTGGTTTTGTAGGTGTGTTATTCGTGGTTGTGTTCCAAAGAAGATTTTAGTTTATGGAGCCAATTTTGGAGGTGAAATTGAGGTGAGAACAGGATACATACCAGAATGAAATGATCAATTTACTTAATGTGTTAGTGGCCATCTTGTAGTTTTTTCAAGTTGCAAAGATGTGAGTGAAGAGAACGTTCATGACAAATTTAGAACCTTTTGTGTGGAATGTGATTATCTGAGAGCATGTGGACATTGGACTGTGTGCTTCTATTGTTAAACATTTCTGAAATTGATCAATTTCAGAAACATTAAGTTCTACTTAAACTGAAATTTGATGTCTCACATTTGAAATTGTTTGAATGGTCAATGATACTTGTATTTTTTTTGTTCTGTAAAGCAAGGATGCATGTGTAAAGTAAAGCATAATGCTTAGTATAGAAATTTGAGTAGTGGACATGTTTGATTTGTCTGACGCTGCCATGTCATATCCAATGAATTTTTCTGCCAAATGCAGACTTTAATATATGTAGGGATCTGCGTGGTTGTGGGGAAATTTTCTTGGATGTAATTTTCCTTTATTGTCTTTTTGGGTGAGGTGAGCTGTATTAAATGGTATTTGGTTTCATGAATGGAGGGGTTTGGTTTTGTAGGATGCCAGGAATTACGGTTGGGAAGTGAACGAGAAAGTGGACTTTAACTGGAAAAAACTGTTGCAGAAAAAGGTGGGTGGCCCTTTGAGTTTTCTCTTCATCTTTATGATGTTTGCCATGATCTTACATGCGACACCCTTTCTGGTGCTATTCACAATATCTTTTTGCAAGCAACTCAAAGGAAAAAATGATTTTTTCTGAAGGAAAGTTCATCCTTTATTCCATTTCTTGGTCTCCCTGTTTTTTTGGAGGGTGTGAAAAGAGGTCAAGCTGGATTTTTTTCCTTCAACCTCATCCTTGTACGCCTGAAAAAGGGAAAAAGATGAAGTGATTGACCACTCCTCATTTTACTTCTTATCCTTCAATTCAAACATTGTTAACTTTGAAGGAGAAATCTATTTCTTCGAGCATTTAGATTCCATTTGTCCATTGTTTAAGATTATTTTTCTTTCAGAAATTCTTGGTACTTTTTTTTGGCTTTGTCTTGCCATAACCTATAATAGAAACAGTTCATGATTGTGAGTATATTGTTTCATCTATCTGCTGGTCAAAATTGCAGACGGATGAAATAATCAGGTTAAATGGAATTTACAAGAGGTTACTATCTAATGCTGGGGTTAAACTGTATGAAGGAGAGGGAAAGATTGTTGGTCCTAATGAAGTTGAGGTTACTCAACTAGATGGGACTAAATTGAGGTACTCAGCAAAGCACATACTGATTGCAACTGGCAGTAGGGCTCAACGTCCGGCTATTCCTGGGCAGGTTAGTTTTGTGGTTTCTTCTTGAATGATCAAGAATCTCTGATGGGTATTCTGTGTCATTGTGCATCCAAAACCTCAAGTCATTTAACAGTCAATATCCTTGTTGTCTGTTATGTGCTATTGAAGAGCTGTTGTTTTCTGATTATGAATTTAATATAGGTAATATGTTTTAAGTTATCTCCTGTCCTGTCTTCTTGGGTAAAATGTTTTAAGAATTCAAATTTCCTTTTGATTACTAAAGCTCTAAGGATCATAACTAGTAGTTTTAGCTAAAATAGCATACCAGGCGGATCTGGTAAAAAAATAAAATTGTACTTGACAGAGAATAACCTACGTATTTGATGTGTGCCATTTCTTTTTATCTTGACTTGTCAAACTAGTAAAAGGTAGTGACTAATAGGTTTCTCTGGATGATTAAATTGAAGGATTGCTATATAGAACATACAGATAAACTTAGGCTGATGTTTATAGGCAGTGTAAAAGAAGTATGTTGGCTGGGGAAAATTGGACTAGTGAACACCATTGAGAAACACACTTGTTTATATTTACAAATTTCTCTGTATTGTTCCCACATGTAGATGCATGCCTGAAAATTACAAGTTTGTGTTCGATATTTTCTTTGATAAGATTTATTGTAGACTTGTAGTTGCACTGAGATGCAACTTCAATATGACATGGATTTGCTAATAGAAAATCAATAAATATGACGTGTATGCATGTAATGGGGCAGCATTCTTCTTATTGAAATTCTTTCCTAAATGTCATCTTTTGTTTCAACTAGAAAAGAAAGCATTATTGCTATTTATTATATGAGCATGTGCACTAATTGCTATTTATTATATCAGCATGTGATAGTGCACCTTATCGATTGTAACATGTGCCTGAATAATAGTTGGTCATGAATCTTGCAACCTTGTTTCATATTTTTATTTGAACAAAAATTTCTTCCTGCTCAACTCGTCAGTCTCTCAAGCCACCATGTGGATAGCATTGATTGCTTTTTATTTTTTTAGTCAATGAAAATCTTTTGCTTTGCCATAATCTTTTGCAAAGCAAACTTACATTTAATTATGCTTCATTATTTTGATATCAAGTATATTTGTAAAATAATATATGTTTTCCAACATATGGCAGTCCAGGAGATTGTCATGTGTTGGGCTGTGGAATTTTACTTTTTACTTTTTACTTCTCAGTTTTTGGTTTTCTGTTTCAATGTAAACTTCTGTTTAACGATCCATGTGTTCCCATTGTGGTGCTGCTTAAGCCATCGTTAGCTTTTTCAGTTCAATTGTTTTCTAAACTCTACACTTTCAAGGCTGCCCGTAGTTTATCCATTCAGGTGCATGTTGCTCATCTTTCAATCGCATAGTTGATTCTTGATTGCAATTACTGCTGGAATTACCTAGTTGAATTTAATTTGCTTGATTGCTTGAAATTTTTCACTGGGTTCAAGTTATGTCTGTGGTGTAGATAGCTTCTTGTTGGAGCTGTTTTTCTTTTGTTTTCTTTTTCTTGCGTGCTTACCTTATTTGTTGTTACTTTCTGATTATTTAGGAGCTGGCCATAACTTCTGACGAGGCATTGAGTTTGGAAGATTTGCCTAAGCGTGCAGTGGTGTTTGGTGGGGGGTAAACTCTCCAGAAGGCTTTGCTATCTATGTGTTTTATTTGCACATGTTCTAGCATGTGCATGATTTTGGATAAATATTTTTTTTCTTGCTCAGGTACATTGCTGTTGAGTTTGCTTCAATATGGCGTGGCATGGGTGCTACTGTGGATCTATTTTTCAGAAAGGAACTTCCATTAAGGTTATGATTAAGGCCTTAATGTTAGTTTTTCTGAACGACCGAATTGGTGTCATATATTAGCACACACAATGTATGTTTGCAAGTAAACTGTGTAAATAATATGTTATCAACTGGGGTTACTCTTTTAATGTTCTTGATGATTACTTCCTGCTCTGAAAAACTCCTAGCCAGAATAGTTTGAGTTTTAACTTGTCCACAGCAGCCTTCACATTTTTCCCTTCTATATTGGTTAGGATTGGAACTTGTAATCTAGCAAATTTTGGTGTTTCATAGTTCAAGTGGCGATTGACATTCAAGTATGTTACTGCAGTTTTGTATTATGCTATTAAAGTGGTAATTTTAATTTGCCATCTGTCACACATTGTCACTAAGGAGTCGTGTGGCATTTTTGGTCCAAGCATTTTGAAATCTAGACCACATTTGTGTTTCTCCTGCCAGTATATCTGATAGCTATCTAGTGCAGGGGTTTTGACGATGAAATGAGGGCCGTTGTTGCGAGAAATCTAGAAGGCAGGGGAATTAATTTGCATCCAAGATCAAATTTGATAGAGGTGCTTTCTCTTTTATTAGAATTTGGTGTCATTATGGCATGCGTTGCTTTTGTTTCAAGCTATTTTTTTTCCTGAATTTTGTAATTTGTTGCTTTTTTTTCCAGTTTATGTTTTGACCGTTCTATGTTATTTATGGTGAACCTTATTGTAAATACAGTTGACTAAAACAGAGAAGGGAATAAAAATTTACACCGATCACAAAGAGGAGCTGCTGGCAGATGTTGTACTTTTTGCCACTGGTAATAACAATCCTTGTTTAAATCACACACATTGTGAAGAAGTTCCATTATTAAGCTTGTTTCGTAAATAGAAAGCATGCACTGCCATTTCCAGTCTGTGCAGCCGCATGAACCAGAATGTAATCATTGGGTAAAAATGCAATTTACAAGTGTTTTTTACTTGGTAGGTTCGTTCTGTCTGAACTTAAATCCGTTCTAGAAGTATTTGGTATTTTACTATTTTTCAGGGTTAACTTGTCCACATTTCTAGAGCAGTGTTGCCAGTACCGTGGATTGATATGTTGGTGAAATGGTGATGTGAATGTTTGGGGACTGAAGATGCATATTATGAAGGGTTACAAGACTTTGGAATCCTAAAGCCGAATGCATTAGGGTCAATGAAGAACAGGAATGAGAATTTGAATTTATAATTTATGTATCTTATGAAGTGATTAAAATGATAGTAGTATAGAAGATAATAAGTATCCATGTTAGAGTGAACATTCCAAATTGAAAATCATTGAAGTACAGGTATTTAAGGTAACAGGCATTGGTTTTAGGAGCCTCAATAAAAAAATATAAGGTGCCTTTTCTTATATTTGTTATTATTGGTTAACATTATTTGTTATTATTGGTTAACATAATCACCAATGTTTGTTTTGTCAAAAAAAATTGTTCACTATTCATGACGGTGAAGTTATTGATATTCTTCTCTCAATTTTTACAGGTAGAGCTCCCAATACGAAGAGATTAAATTTGGAAGCTGTAGGCGTTGAGCTTGATAATGTGGGAGCTGTGAAGGTCAGTAACTTCAGCTGTCATTGTTTTAATCATTGAGCATTATGTTATTAGTGCACAAACTGCAGATGCCAATTTCAGTGTTATTATAGTCGTTTTGTTTTCTACATTCACTTCCTTGTAGATGGGTATTTATCACGCATGCTGCTGGTTGTGGGATATGGGATAATTTTATTGTATCCCTAATATAGGTGTAATTATTATTCTATAGTAATTTTTCCTTACACTCCATCATGTTTGGCTGATATAGGATAATTTTTGGCGAGTTTTGTCTATTGATGCGTTTGTGTATGAAGAACGTAAATCTTGAGTAAAAAGGCTAAACCTGGTCAGAAGATGTCTCTGGAGATCCCTGCAATTGTGTTATTGGGTGGGGTTCTATAAAACATGAAAGTGAACTAAGAGGCTAGTTATGGAAGTGCATGTATATGCCACGTTGCATCTGATTGATCAAAGGGGCATTGATTACCAGCAAGGTTAAAAACACATGACCTTCATTAGGTTTCTGACCATGTAGAGAATATCTTCTGTTATGACTGTATTGAAAGACCTAGCTGTTGAGACCATATTTGCTTTGTTTCTCGACCATTTTCTTTATTATTGTGTTTTTGTTGTTATTATTCTTTTTTTATGGTACTTTCTTGTTTTTTATGCACCATGTAAAAGAAACTATATTTTCAATTTACACTGAAATTCTTGTTCACATTTCTACAAGTCATGTAAAATGACTGGGTCCATGCTACTTTCATGATCAGGTTGATGAATACTCTCGCACCAACATACCTACTATATGGGCTGTTGGTGATGTCACGAACCGAATGAATCTGACTCCTGTGGCCTTAATGGAGGGAACATGCTTTGCAGTATGTGTTTCTTGTGATCTGCTTTTCGTTTCTTCATATTCATATCATTTTTTTTTGGCTCCTCCTCCCTCCCTTTTTGGCAATCTTGCAATTCATTTGATTTTCAGTGGATCTGTTTCTGATGTATTGCATGCAGAAAACTGTTTTTGCGGGGCAACCTACCAAACCAGACTACAATCACATACCATGTGCTGTATTTAGGTATCTGCTGTTGGATTTTCTTGGACTGTTCATTTTCTTCCACAATATCATTTTTGTATTATGCTAGTAGCTTTTTCAGTTAAATGAAAATACCATCATCGATAAGAAATATAGTGGTCATTGAAAGATTTTAAAATCGAAACTCATTAACCCTCGCCTTGAATTGTAGAAGTTTAGCTCATTAACATACAGTAATATCGTTCTGATGCTTCAATGCAACTAAGTCTCACACCTTAAATGTAGAAGTTTAAGCTTAATAGAAAATCTAGTGCTTGTGTTCATCTTTCTTCATTGGTAACTTGTGATATTTGGTAATCTGCAGCATACCTCCTCTCTCTGTGGTGGGCCTCAGCGAGGAGCAGGCGTTAGAGCAAGCAAATGGTGATGTATTGGTTTTCACTTCGACTTTCAACCCTATGAAGAATACTATCTCTGGGTATGTGCTGAAATTTGAAATCTTATTTGCCAAATAGTTCTGTATTATTACAAACAAACATAGCATTATGGAATTCTTGAGAACATCACTCACAAAATGACAAATAAATAAGAGGTCAAAACACAACATTTGTAAACTTAAACTGGCCGGGTAGAGAATATCTCTCAAGAGGTCTTGGACATTTGGTGTGCCTATAACTTAAATCCCCTAAATCAGATAGACTTTGAACATCCTCACTTACTTTTTGATAATAGTCATTCGTTTGTCATGAAACCAAATTTTACTGTTGCTTTTAAACTGAATTTCCCTGGTCTGGAAAGGAATTTTTTAGGATTGAGTTATGTTTATGAACAACATGATAAAATCATCAAAGCCTTGGGAATATATGGATTGGGATGTTCTCTCTGATCAGTGGGGTAGTATTTGAGCACCTGCCTCGTTTTACTCTAATTTGGTGAGGCGGGATCTGTGTCTTATGCATCCCCAGGCTTTTGGTGCTTAAAACATCTGTGAGCTTTTCAGTTTAATACGCATGTTCTTATCTTTGTTTCTAGACGACAAGAGAAGACGGTAATGAAGCTTGTTGTTGATGCTGAGACGGATAAGGTTCTTGGAGCTTCCATGTTTGGACCAGATGCACCTGAAATCATGCAGGTGTGTGTATATTTTCTGATTCGTTAGCCATACCCATCCTTAAGTTTTCTGCCCCCATATACTTTTTGTTATTCATGCATGTTCTGATCATTGTTTCTTGGTTATCATCTTCTCAGGGTATTGCTGTTGCGCTGAAGTGTGGAGCAACAAAGCAACAATTTGACAGTACTGTAAGTACCAAGTAACTTTCCTTGAGAGAGGGGCTAGACATGAGGATGTTAGTGATTCTTTCCATTCCTAACATCCCCGTGTCAGGCTCTTATAATGACCATGTTCTTATACTGCCACCTCTCCCCCGTAATTACCTCATTTAATGAACGTAGAAGGGATGCCATCTTTAAACTTCTAGATTTTTATTTTCATGTATGAAGTTCTTTACGGTGGCATGTGTTGAGCTGGCCTTTCCCTCATTTTCGATTGTGTATTACTGAGGGGGTTTTTTCGTTTGTTTCCCACAGGTGGGAATACACCCTTCTGCTGCTGAGGAATTTGTGACCATGCGTTCAGTGACTAGACGCGTTACTGCTGGTGGCAAACCAAAGACAACAAATCCGTAAAAAACATCAGCAGAAAAAGAAAATCCAAAAATGATATATTGCTTGAATTCAGCTTTCTCGTGGTCATCGGAAACTATTTCTTGTTAGCAAGTGCAAGAAATAGATGCAATTAGGGCGAGGCTATGACTTTTCAACCCAATAAAAGTTCGCGTCATGATATAGTATAGTATGCCTGGCAGTTCGGATGCTTCTATGGAAACTATTGTTTTTTTTTTTTTTACTTGAGTAATTAGATGTTACCTTTCAGTGGTGGACGAATACTATCTTAGAACCAATGTGGACTTTTTGACTTTTTTTTATCTCTTATTAAATATGGCATGCGCCTTTTTATGGTTTTGTGAAAAGTTATTGTGCATTGTTTAATGTTTCGTGAAGGTAGGCTGTAACAGCTGCTTGCATGAAGAATTTGTTGATGTCGATTATGGATGTTGCATCCTGGATCTATAATACAAGGCTCTTGCTGCATGTAAGATTAAGACCTGCTTGTATACAGATATATCAAAAAAGTATCCGCTGTACCTAAATTGTTGTTTTTCCTGCACACACATCACATATTGTATACCCTTGTCCTTCACAGTAAGGACACTTTGCTCCTTCATCAACCCATTCCAAAAACTGCAGCATAGATTTTGATTGTGACGATGTTGAAATGGAAAATAGTAAACATGAAGGACGTGTGTATGTGAAAAGTTTTCGTACCTGTGGCTCCACGTTTGGCTCACCAGTACCATCACATTCTGCAACAGAAAATCACTAATAAGCAACAACGCATGAGATTGCGCAATACCAGAACTACTGTTAGGTTCCTAATGATCATCGTGGCTGCAAAAGGCGAACTGCAAACTGCATCATTTTAGGTCAAATGGCAAGCATGGGCAAACTTCTATGAGCTTCCTCGATGAAATCATTGTCAATATTTGATTAGAAAAACATGCTTGTACTTTGGATGTTCAGATACCTTGAAAATAAGAGAGTAAGCTAAAAGGTTAGATTGATTGATGGTTGCACCAGCTGCCAATTTCGCTGCCATTACATTGCCAGAAAATCTTAAACCGTTTCCAGAGCCCAGGCTGCTGTATTTGCAGGCAGTGGGATATCTAACCAAATCAGGCAGTGAGGAATGCTACTATATATGAATTGCCAGCCGGTTAAAACTATTTTTTTGTCCCTCGAATGTATTTTAATATATTAGGTATTCTCAGCTACGGACAAAAGCAATAAACAGGAGAAACCTCATTTCAGTTCGTCATGCCTGGTTAACAAGAAGCTTTTAAATACAATCTGATAAAATGATACTTTATTCATAAATATGGATGTCCAATCCAGGTAGTGGCAACCAATTTACCTGTGCACAACAAACGACCCTCCCCACGACATGTAAGGCACTGTTTTGTGGAATCCTTCGATTTGCTCCCGCTAACTTGTTTCTTTCTGCCATTAAGTCTAGAAGGTTCTTCCCAACGATTCTCCCCAAGAAGAAATACTCTATGATGCGATGCCTCAACTTCTGTTACTTCTTCTTTCACAACTTTCTGATGTATTTCTGAGATTTCTGTTGCAGACGTAACAGCAGCTCCATCAGCACCTTCCTAATGTACAGTGGATTTGAAGTCAGCAGCATATTTTGAAATTTCACAATCGCAAGGCATGTATTCTCAGTGTTCTTGCTAACCAGGGATCACTTGGAATGATATCTAAAACAATAAATATTCTGCTCATCAAAATTCCAAGCATGCTATCATTGCCGAAAGCATCTGTGCAAAGAGACAAATTTACTGGGATATGCATCCATCAGCACACATACACTCAGAGTTATATCCCGACAACCCATTAAACAACGATAGATTACAAGTACAAAATTGTACGCTATATAGGACTAACAAGTAAGCATTCAGTATTGTGAGAATATCACAATAAGAGCTTATACATGGCATTTCCACCCTTTATTCAGTATGGTTACAAGCATAGTGCTAGAAACAAGGACTTTAGTTTGACCTGGATACTTCAACAGTGTAACTCCAACATGGAAGGCTTATGAATTTTTAAAAGCAAGACATTACTTTCAGATTTCTGATTAAAAAACTAGAAAGGGAGCCAGTGTTTGTGTTGTTCAGAAACAAGACTAGAGTATTTCCTGTCCTCACAGTCACCCATTCAAACGTAAATCAAGGGGATGATGCTTTTGAAACAGAAACTAAGCACAACTTTTATACAATATCAGTCCCGATTATTCTATTGCTAAAAATATCATAATCTGCATGTACCTCTGCTGGAACAGTTTGAGCGCTTCCCTTTTGAGTTTCGCTGATACTTGGCATCCGAGCATCAATATGTTGCTCCATATATAACCTTTTGAGGAGCTCTGTAGTCATTATTCCATCTTCAGAGGCACCTAAAGATGCCTGTCAAGCAAGATCATATGTTATCTATTAAAAACTGATCAATCGAACTATCCACTTAAACTATTAGCCACAAGCTAAGAGACTACCAGGATTTTAGAGAAAACGGCATGTGCATATGCATGTATGTACATTTTCCATGTACGAGGGAATGATATAATCAACCCGCGTGACATTTATTTCTGTCCATTTTGAGGTACCACAAGATGGAAATCTAAAAACTTACTTGCCAGGTCCTCACAGCACGTTCAGTCCCACTTGAGAAGCTAGAATATTCCATATCTTCCTCCCCTGAGTAAAATCCCAATTTTTGCAAAGCGTCCTGTAACAATCAGAAAAAGGTAGGAAATATATCAAAATACAACACACAAGCTTCGAATATCACCACTACAACAAATATTAAAAGAAAAAAATATATATGTAAAAAGCAGCACTCATATCATGTATTTGATAAACAATTCAAGTAGTACACATTGTTCTCCAAGCCTAATAATAATCATAATAAAAGAAGAAATGAAATTTAGTTAGTAAAATAGAGAGTAGAGTCAGACCTGCATCTCTTTTACTTGTTCTCCTTCGTTTCCTTTCCTTAGGGTTTTCCTCTCCTTCTCCTTCTTCTCCTCCAAAACCCTATCAATCACTTCCTTCTGTTCTTCCACCACATTCTCCTCCAACACAAGAGGTCTCGCACTGGACCCACTCTCTGCAATCAAATTGTTATTATTCTTGTCTTTCAAAACCTGCAGTAACAACCCTACTTTAGCTACCGTATCCTCTCCTCCTTGAAGGACTGAGATCCGATTCTCTAGTGCTTCGATTTGAAGCTTTAAGGATTGTATTTGAGCGAGGAGCGATTCTCTGTCGCGGCTCCAACGCTTCTCTTCACGGAGCCACCTTTCCTCTTCACGTAGCCACCGCTGTTCCTCTCGGAGCCACAGGGATTCCTCTCGGTCTGGATTAGAAGAGAAGCAGATGTAATGAGGTTTCGAAAGAGTAGAGCGCGAGAGTGGTAGTACTGTTGTGTGTTTGGAGAATTGGAGTGGGGAGAGTGTGCTGTGAGATTGCTTGTGGGGATGAAAAGGTTTAGGATTTAAAGAGAGGGGAAAACTAGAAGTAGACATTCTCATCATCATTATTATTAGATTTTTGGGATATAAAATAAAATAAAATGGAAGGGAGAGAAAGAAGAAGCCGGACTGCAAAGAAGATTTTTTTTGCTGCTTCTTCAGAGTTTGAACTTTGAACCACACGATTGAATCAGAATAACAACAGCTGGCTGGCGGGAAGATAAAAATAATATCTTTTTTTATTTACAGTTTACACTTTCTCGGCTTTTATATTTTCTGTCTGGGAATTAGGAACATTGTTTCCTATCAACTTGAGCCCCAAGCCCATTACAAATTCTTCAGACCCTGAAACATAATATTTACAGTATTGCTAAAACAATCGTAATTGTTAATCTCGGTCAGTAACCCATCAGTCTTTCCATCAGTTTATCCGAGTTGAGTTTTATTTCATCTTGGCTTCAAAGTTACCATGATCAAAGGATTACTTAGAAATATAATATCAATTTTTTTTTATTTTAAAATAATATTTTAAAAATTTAATTTTTTATATTAATACGATAAAAAATAAAAAATTTTAATTTTAAATATAAATACATATTTCGAACCACTCCTAAACTATGAAAGTTTTTTAAAAATTACTTTTTTACATTAGCATGAAAAAAAATAAAAAAATTTAATTTTAAATAAAAAATTAAAATTTCTAAATTTGAAGGTTACAGTTTTAAGCAATGGAGAGCGAGGCATACAAAACTTCAATACTAATTAACAAAAATAAAAACAATACATCGACCGTTTACAAAGAAATAAAAACCAACACAACTGAAAAAAATCTAAAGCTAAGTTTGAAAAACAATTAAAACGTAAAATAAACTAGGAAAAGAAGTAAAACAACAAAAGGCAACATTTTATGAACTTAATTTGAAGCTCTTCTTGGCCTTAACTAGTTACGGGTCAATTCTTTTATAGAATTAAGATTAAACAGTAAATCTAAAGTTACCATGATTAGAAGAGTACTTCAAAATATAATACTAATTGTTTTTCATTTAAAATGATACTAAAATAATATTTTTTTAAAAATTAATTTCTTTAGAAACGACACAATTTCAAACTACCCTAAACAATGAAAATAATTTTAAAAATTACCTTTTTACATTAGCACGAAAAAAATAATTTTTTTTTTATAAACACCAAATCGCAATTTACAGCTCCTAAACCTAAACCATGAAAGTTTTTTTTTCCATGCCAGCATCCTCTTATTCAACAAAAACATGCATGCACACTATGAGAAACAACTTCACCAACGAAAAATAAATAAATAAATAAGAATGCTTAATGATTGTTGTTCCACATTTTGTCTCCCCAAAAACGTTACTGTCCTACTGTATACGAAAGGAGTTTGCATCAACCAACAGGTTTTCTTGTAAGCCTTGTCCCTTGATCAATGTAGCTAATGACGCCTAGAAAGCAAGCATCTGATTCGCTAGAGCAACCTCTTCAAGACAACAGAACAACCAACGAATAGGTTTACGACAAGAGATCTACAAATAACCCATTGAATGTGGGCTCGATGTTACCCTGCGGCAGTAAAAAGATCTACCGGACTCCTTTCAGCTTAGTCAAGCTTGACGTTGGAGTAGAGAAGGGTGTCCCTTGTGATTGGCATATTGAGGAGATAGTAGATCTGCGGCAATGAGAAGATTAACCAAGAAATTGTTTTTATATTGCAGCAAAAATGAATTGAACTTCTAGAAAAAAGTTAAAAGAGTCCCCGGTATGGTCTGAAATCTCAACCAAATTGTTCTGAGATGCAAACACTGATAATTTAAAAATAACTACAAGTTTACTGCAGAATTTACAAATTAAAATGTGTATTCTACTGTCATCTCATCCAAAAAGAGAGTATAGAAAGTTAACCTTCCATTAAGCTTGTCTGAAACCCTAGTTTTGAAGGGTATGCCTATGAAATATATTGATTTAAGAGATTCATATAAGCTATCATGTTTAAAGGTATTCCTTGTTACGTGAAGGGATTAATTGAAGCTCAATTGTGAAGACAGGATTTAGCAAAGGAATTTGAGTAATGAAATTGAAAAAAAAATAAAATCTGCCGGTTTTAAATTGGCATGGATAATTCTTTTCTTTGCTAGCTTGTCCAGGTTTAATCTCACACGATGAATAGCTGTTCTATCAACAAAACTTGTAAGAGCTGTGAATCAGGCACCCTGTGCAGAATCTTAGTCCTAAGCTCGGCAATGTCACAACAAACATGGATCATTTGTCTAGATTATACTATAAAAAGGTTCAAGGATAGGATAGTTATTCAACCCACCCCCTTCCTTTTCCTTCTCCAAACCTACAAGTCACATGCAATGCATCTCATTATTTTACCAGTAAGCAATCAAGCTTTTTTTTCTGCTTACAAAAAAATATGGATAAAGAAAAAAAGGGGTAGGGAATAGGGAACAATAGCACATTAGAGATGTTAATTAGCTCCATTTGCAGTTTTCCTAAATTAATTAGAGGGAAAAAAAAAAGGAGAACGGTTTTTGTTGTTAGATAATCTTACCCCCAAAAGAGTAGCAATGATAAGAACAATTCCAGTTATCCAAGCAAGGGTCATTCTAACCAAGGCCACTTCTGCAATGGTTCCATTGCTAGGTGTTTTTGTTTCTTCCAACCAACGTGCAAATGGCTGGGAAGTCAGCACGACATCCAGCACTGTTTCTGATTCTGATGCAGGTGCGGTGTTAAAAAAGATTACTCCGGCAATTTGACCTGCCCAATTATCATTGGTTATTGTATTACAACCATAATTTTCAGGTACAGCAATATGCTAAGGAACAGCAATTGCTAATGGAAAAAAAAAGAACGCAAAATTTCATCACAAATATAGGGCAGAAACATTTACAAGAGACCCACAAAGCTAGCTTAAATTCTTCTTTTTTGTCGATTTAAAGACCTTGACATTGATATAACCAAAATAAGACATCTACAATTGGGTAAATGATTGGAAGCACTAAAAAAAAACACCAGGTCACTAATCCTTTCACCCATCATTTACATGAAAACTACAACATTACAGCTTAAGATTGTGTTGGTGATTTCCCAAAAACCCAAAAAACCAACCTTTGTAAGCTGTGTGCAATGAATCAAACATCTTGGACAATGTAGTAAGTAATAGCTCCAGCCCTTTCAGTTTAGCACCCTCGGGTCCATATTGCTCTCCCAAAGCCTGTGATGTGAAATAAAATAAGTCATGAGCTAACCGCTTTCTAGTTGGGATATTCTCTTGAAAGATTGGGGCAGAAAATAACAGAAACATTTTGCATTCTGAACTTGGAAGATGTGGCGCAAAAAAAAATGTACGAATACTGAATAAATGATAAACCATGACAGAAACAATCAATTTTATAACTATATGATTTCATTAAATGAAGAAATGAATCGGTGAAAATCGACAACTCACAAACACTCGAAAGGATGCAATCAAGATCATTATATATCACCCAAATCACTATATAGGATTCTATCAGAAAACCCTCTAGAACCAAAGGGTGAAGCCAACCCAAAAGGAAGTATTGATTTTTCTCTCAACCTCAAGAATTAGCAGGCTCACTTCACAATTCCACCATTGCTTCCTTTTTCCACAAATTCACACACCAGTTAAATAAGATGATCGTTGTGCTATTGTTTCCTAAAGTTCATTGCAATAAACACCATCGTTGTCAAAATAAAAATTGAAAAAAAAGAAAAACCATGAACCAAAATTAGAAGCTGTTTGTTTGTATTCAGAGACTTTATATGCTCTTTCCTACGAGAGATTATTAGATACTCACGATCACTCCCCCGCTCACATAAATGTGGGATCCATGGGTAGTTATCAAGGTGAGTCCCAATTTGATGAGTCAAGGACCAATACACCAGGAGTTTTTATTTTTCTACTTCCCTACTACATAAATTCTATGCTGAAGTAGACGATACACAAAAAATATTATGTAAGAAATAAAAATGGATATCTTCACCTTAAGACCATCAAAACAGCCCTTCAATAACTCTGCAGGTGGTTGAGTGCTCTGCGACAAATCTTCATGCATCTCTACTGCTCTTCTACTATTGCGGAACAGAGCTAGAAGACTTGCTATAAACTCCCTGTTTGCTTTCTGCAAACAATCAAAATCCAACCTTCTAATAAAAATCCGAAATTTATAAAATGAATGGTTCAATTTAAAATACAAAAGGTTATAAATAATAATAAAAGACCTTAGACATATGAAAACTTGTAGTGGCACCACTAGCCAGTGGGATCGCTAACTCTCCATTCCATGCTTCCAAGGGATCAACAACATATGATCCACCCAACCAAGATGCCTAAACAAACACATGATGCCAAAGTCACACATTCAAGCCAAATGATCATTGACTAAGAAGAGATCAATAACACAGGAAAAAAAGAAATAACTGGGGGTAAATCAAAGTCAGGGCTTACAAAATCACTAATTTCCTTGTCAGTGAAGTCTGCCAACTCTTCATCTAGAGAAACCACTGAAACCTCTTCACCTGAAACGAACCTCGTAAAATAAATAGTCATAATAATGAAACAAATCTTCATATTCTTCAAAGCATACAGAGCATAAGTACCTGGAAGTTGAATGCCAGCCTTATCTGAACCAAGAACAATCTTGCTCTTGAAGGCACCATTGAACATGGCATTTGCTTGTTCAGCCACAGATGGGATTTCTGCGTGTCAAAATCATTCACTTAAATATCAAGTCAACAAAAGAAAACAAGTCAACAGCAAGCCAAGAGACCCTCGCCTCCAGTGACTTCCAGCATGAAAACAGCTCGAGGCCTGTTAAATGGAGTAGGCATGAGAACCTCGTTCAACTGCAGAAGCGAATACAGAATTTATCAAAACCAACAATTTCCACAGGACAAAATTGTAACTATAAAAATTTAAGTCTGCACTACATATTATTCCAAATGACCTTCGATGAACTAGTAGCTGAAAGAGCATCTGATGGCGCAAAACCAAGCAAGACCGACACAGCAGCACCAACTTCTCGAAGTGACATGGACTGTAAAAGCAGAGATTTAATCATTCCAACAGGCGCTCGTACTTGGTGAATAGAAGCAGTAACAAAATCATTGCTCAACCTTGAAGTAGACCATCAACGAAACACAACAGATGTGTGAAAGGTGATTGATCGACTCACCTTAAGATATCATGACTAGTATAATTGTGCAAATTGAAATGCAGTTTAAACACTCATCGTTGCGATTTTTTTAGTTCAATTGAGAAATTTCTAATGCCAATTTAAATCATCTCAGGTAACAGCTACGGACACTGAGTAACTTCCCTAGGATTTCTATTAACCGATAAAATCCAATAAATTACACATCAAAATTCTGCATCGGTCAGCTTGAATTGAAGAAGCGTATTACTTAAGCGTTGAAATGGCAAAAACCTGGACGACATCTTTTGGTGATGGAGTGCGCAGATATTGACGAGTCTGGCTATCGATGAAAAAAACCGAGCCAGCAGTCTCGGCCTGGAAGGGACAGGTTAATCAAATCAATCAAACGGTAACAAATTAGCAGATCATATCGAGCATAGATTGGTTTGAAGATATGTGTGTTGAGAAATATACGAAGATAGAGAGGCGTGTACCTTAGCTAATGAGAAGACAAGAGAGAAGATGACGAACAGATGCAAAACGCTGCGTTTTTGGAAATCCATTTGTCCAGAGAGAGAGGAGAGATCTGTGGTATCAGGAAAGCCGAGAGGACGCCTCGAACTTTCATTAATCACTTTGACCCGCACTCCGCTGCGGGTCATGTATTTTTTTCTTCCAAAAATAAAAAATGAACAACCAAGCTTTTTTTTATATGGAAGTTAAAAATTTTATTTTATTTAATTAAATAAATTAAAATATATACATAAATAAATTATTAATCATAAAAAAATAAAAATAAAAAATTGAGATATAAATATAGATTAAATAAATTTATTTATTAAAATTATTTTTTACCCAATCAAATGATAATAAAAATAGATATACATGAAATTAATCAAATAAAAAATATATTATACAATGATACACAATATTAGAAGTATTATCTAAAAATATATATTTTTATTTTTAAAAATAAAATTCATTTATATAAAACATTAAAAAATAGATAAATAAGAATAATTTATTCAAATATTAAATACACATAAAATAATTTTTTATAAAAAAGCTAAATAAAAAATCACATAGAATAGATGTTAATTAAAATATAAATTAAAAAAATTAAATAATATTTTATTTTATAAAAAAAATAGGTCGAGCGCAACTACGCCTATCAAGTTAGGCCAAGACACCTGGAACATTAAAAAATGACCCAAGTGTGGGTGCTTATTTAAAAAAAAAAAAGAAATGAAGTGGACGACATGTCTTCAACTCTAATTTTTTTGAAAAAAAAACTTCAAACAATATGCTGTATGTATTTATTTATATTCCGATCAATATGGTGGTTGGAAAATTGAGTTTTATGGTTCTTTGTCTTATAAATTTAATTTTGACCAAAAACTTTTTGATACCTTAATAAACTCATCCATGAACTAAAAAACTCATAAAACAATCAAAAACCTTGAAATCATCCCAAAAAATAAAAATCTTCTCAAGCTAATATTTGTTTTTAGGTAATTCTTAGATAAAAACACCAAATTAAAACTTATTTTGTTGAATAAAACCTATTAATACTAATATCAATCATTTTAATGGTCGGATTCAATGTTAGTAATTATGTTCTTTGTCTATCACCAGAATATGGTGATTGTCTTTTTTATTTCGCAAACCAAGAACTGATAATAAAAAAATGAAGTTTTAGATTAAAATTGATTTTTTTTTAATTTAAAAATTAAAAGAGCCTAGTTTTTTTATAATTCAAAAGGTAAATGAACCTCTCATCAATTTTTTTTTTTTTAATGACACCAATATCCTTCATCCTCTTCACTTTAATCCCTTTTTTTTTCTTAAATAATAATAAAAAAAAACGAACGAAAAACTTATGGACAGTGAATTAACGGTGCCCATAAGAATGTATCTACATTGCATGGAGTAACGGTATTTTCCCCAAGTCATTTTTAAAGTATTGTTAATAGTGGGAAGACAACACGCGACGTCGTTCCATAATGGGCTCATTTTTGGACTTTGAGCAGTTATAACTGGGCTTCTTGTTTGTTTAGAAAGAGAAAAGAGATTTGGGCTGGTAAAAATTCGTTATAGTAAAAATAACGGTCGGCCCGAGTTAATGCTATAGGCCCATAATTAAATATCACGAGGCTGCCGTGGAAAGTTCGAATCACTTATCTTGAAACCTTTTTTTTTTTTTTAAAAAAAAAAACCACATATAGCATTTATATATTGTTAATAAAAGCTATACGCTTATTAGAAATATACTAAAACAACTCAGCTTTTCACTGTAATAATTTACAGTGAAAGACTGAGTTGTTTCTCATTATTTTTTTTGGTTTTTTAAGTTTTTTTTTATGCTTTTAGCTTTTTTTTTCTTTTTTTTCTTTTAATAAATTTTGTTTTGTTTAATTTAGTTTAAGCTATTTTTTTATTTTTTTATGCCTTTAGCTTTTTTTTCTTTCTTTTTTTTTTCTTTTAATAAATTTTGTTTTGTTTATTAATGTTAATATTTTTTTAATTTATAGCTACTATATAAACTTCAACTAGATTATTTGATTTGTCTTCAATGGAAAGGGGAAAGGGTAAAAGAAGGTAGAGAAATGTCGACCCAACTTTATGAAAAAAAAATGGAGATGAAAAATAATATAAATTGACGATATATATATATATATATATATATATAAAAGGTGTTTGCTGCTTCTAGAAATGGTTGTTTGAAACCAATAAATAAAGGTAAATTTGATGTGATCATGCATACAAAATGCATGCATCATGCATGTCCTGATTAGGGGTGAATAGAACGCGCAACGTCAAAACAAAGTAAATTGACAGGCATTAATCATAAAGTCGATAAAATTACGTGCTGAAAAGATCTTACAAAGAAAGACTAGATCTGTGAAGAGATCCATGATTTATCTTTTTGGCCTGCCATTTTCTCATGTTTATGACACTTTCCAATTAACTTCTTATCATACAATTATATATAACGAATGATATTATTATGCCTACATTTTTTTTTTGGTCTATCGTAATACAATACACTAAAAAATAATAAGAAAAAAATCATAAAAACTATCAAAACCATAGATCTCAATGAGATTTTTGATATTTAAAAATTACAATATCCACATAGTGATGCAGTGACTACCAAACAGAAAACGATCTTCAGAAACTCCTGTAAAAATTTAAACGCGATCCAATGATCGAATAAAAAATTATGACCCATTTGAGCTATTATTTTGGTCTGATGAGACCATTGTGTCTCTTAGACCTATATATATCCACTGGTACATAAATATATATATTAAGCCATCCACATAATATATTTTTGGGCAGATCCTCATCTTGTTATGATAGATCAACACCTAACTACTCAGAATCACCCGTTATTACAAACCCGACTACATCAAATGATTATGAAAAATGTTAACTCATCCATTAAGTATTGTTTGGCTAGCAAGAAAATTATGGAAATCCATCTACCTAAATACAAAAATTGTAAGCGTGGATGAATAGGAAAAGACCTTTGCGTTCTTTGCTTGGATCTCCATCTATATATCTTATCAAACAGAAAACACCATATTCAATTCATTCAATGTATCGATTGCTATTCTTCTTACATTTTTTTTTTAGTTTTATTTACATTTATGTATATATTATAACAAGAGAGATCCACATAAACGTGAAATCCAAGAGTTTCTACATGAATTTGGCACGCTTAAAGTGAGGATTGCTAAGCCCTTAACTCCCAAAACCATATAATATAAAGCATGATTTCTAGGTAAATGTCATGTTTCACCAAATATCAATGGTACTGGATCATGCATTAAAAAGACAATTCTAACTTTTTATTCCTATTGGACTGGGTTGGTGGTTACAACTAATCATATATGTTTAGCTATTGGTATTGATTTGAAGAGGCGTAATAAGCCTAAATCAAGGTAATTAACGAAAGCACAGAGAATATATAGACTTTATCATTTTGTTGCCTATATATCCATCACAATCCGCAGGTTACTTGTGTACGGGCCCATGGAATGACTAATGATGCATTATATATATATTAAATCTTTTCTTAATTATAGGTTTTGTCTTTCTCCAACACAAGAAATCTGGTTTTCAAGATTTGCAGTCCTCATCTTTAATCCATGTGAACTAGTAATGGCAAACATAAACTAACAAGATATTGTCTGAAAACGCACCGTGTCATCGGTTCCACATATTTGGGATGGTTCAATGATCAAAAGTTAAACCAAGTACCTTAACTAGCTAGGTACGTTCGTAGGAATCAAAGGATAGCTTATGCATTAAGTAATAATTCTACTTCAAAACATTCTAACTCGTGTATATTTTTTTTAATTAAACCATACTGTAAGAATATATATAATAATAGAGTTTTAATTATTTTTTTGTGTGAAAGTCTTAATTATTAGTTGAAGAATCAATTTCCAACCGCTACACACACACACACACACACACACACATACACACAGTTGATTTCAAGATGACGCAGCAGCAAAGTTGTTGTAGGGTGACCTTAGGCAGCACCTTCAGAACAGGGATTGGTCTAGAAGAAATGAAAAGAGGTAGAGGTGACATTGATGGAGACTGAATTAAAGCTCCAGCGTGCTTTTACGTGGAAATTGCTTTACAGCATGCATGCGTTTTTCTTTCTTTTCTCAACATTTCAAAAGATGATCACCCTGGCACGTCACCTTATAGAGGGGACTGTACAGGCAAATAAAGGTAAGAAACGCTTTCTTTTTCCTTTTGGTCACCATCGCGGCCACCATTAAGGAGAATTTCTCAGCAAATTGAAAGCTGCAATCACACTAATCGCTTTTGAATTATTTACAGCACTTCCAATGGGTTTCTTGAGCTGGACAACCAAATTATTGAGTCTCTTTATATAATTCTTAATTTCACCCTAGCTAGCTGCTTATGATCCAGGGTTTTTTACTCCATATTTTCTTATTATCAGTGGTTTTCACAGCTCATCTAAAACTCAATTAAGTCCTAATTCTAACGAATTCGAGTCGGTAAAGCCCACATAATAAATAAATTACAAACACACATAAAAGTTAATGCTGGTCAACCTCTAGCTAGCTATCCCTACAAACCACAAGTCTACAACTATATAGCTCAACTTTATAAAATCTCCCAAAAAAATAACATCTCGAGTAATTAACCTTATATACCAACAAAGGAAAAGCATCACAATAAAACCTTCCGAAGAAAATCTCTCGAGACTACTACTCTTTGAATCGAAGCCAAACAATTAATTAATGAAAGCGTGTTTTCGTATCTTAACCCTTGAAATAAATAAAAAAGAATAAGAACGTTGGGATATTGTCAATTATTCTTGAATATCACACAGTGGAGATATATGGTTCTATAATTGACAACACGTCATTGAATATGGAGGAGACATTGGGGCAGGGTTTCAATCGTCTCAAACATCCACATCGCATCCTCTATGGTTGTTTTTTAAAAACTTTAGAATTCCTTCCCTCAGGCCACCAATTAAGGAGAAACTGTTGCGAGCATAATCAAGGACAAAAACAAAGAATATTAATTTTAATTACCATTCTAATACCACCGTTTTAAAACTAAGACTAGCCTAATTAACGTGTTAATCCTGAATTCATCTGACTTGACAGGTTGACCTGTTACTTGGATCGATTCGGGTTAAAAAAATAAAAAAAAAACCCAATTGATCTAGTTAGAAACCCGAATTAACCTTTTAAAATATGTTCATCAACTTGTTGATTTTTTTATTAAAATAATATTTTTATTTTAAAAAAAAGAATTGGGTTAACTTTCATCCAAACTTATTACAAGGAATTGTTTCGAATCAGATTTTAGAATTATGTCAGATATATACATGTTCCAATAATAGGAAAATCTCTTTTTTTATTTCATATCTACAGAAACACAAGATTAGGGTGATGAGAATTTTTATTGTTATTTTCTGAATATATTATGATTTATATCTAATGTTTTCCCGTCACTTAAATATTGATCGATTAATAGGAAAAATAAATTAATTATTGATTAGTACTAATCTGGTGCTAGCAAGCAAAAAGGGATATTTAAAACATTTCGGTGAATTGGATTTTTCTTGATTTAAAAGAGAAGCATATATAATTTTAATAACATTATAGTTTTTATATTCCGCTCTCAAAAACTTGAGCTTAAATTATAATATATTTAAATTATGTATTATATTAGTGTAAGGATAACTCTAATTAAATATTTTGGATAGTTAAATCATTAATGTGAATCTAGAATAACTAAAAAATAATAATTTAAATTTAGACCTTAAATTTAATTCTAACAAAAGCTAGTTTAGGGAGAGAAAAGGATTAATCAAAATTTTGAAATTGAAAACATAGATTTTTCTACATTTGCTAATTGGCTGATGGTTTTTTCATGGAGTCAAGGCTGAAAACTTGGGTTCAAAAACATAAAAAGATGACATGAAACCTGAAATGCAGCAATAATTTCTACTGACTTTAACCTTCTGCCCTAGCACTAATAGGCCAAAAGGAAGAGAACACTTTGTTTGACTAGATTTACAAAAATAACCTTAACGTAACATGTGAATTTGTTTGCAGAACAAGCTATAAAGGAAGTGGGGACCCTATGCATCAGATCATGGAGACAAGTCCTGGATTTTCATAAGCAGAGAAAGCAGTGATTGAGGATATGATGCTCTTTGCTTTCTTTCTGTGTTAATCTTTTTTTTCAAGTTTTCATTAAAGAAAAGAAATGGTACTGATATATAAAAAGAAATCTAAACAACAACCACCCAATATCTGTAAACTTCAAAGGGCTTAGCTGGGTTCTTCAAGTCAAACCAAAAACAAAAGATTTTTAGGGCAAGCAGCCAAGCCACAAAAGGCCACAACCCTCCTCTCATTCTGCTATATATCTTTATCTTTTCAGATTCTTTTTTTCGTACATGACCTAGACTACCCAAAGTTTGAACAATTAACAATATTTACAAGTATGGTTTTCGTAATATATATGACCTCTAATCAAGAAAACACACGAACAAAACAAAAACCAAAATTTTTAGCAACTTCAGTTGATTTGGGTTGGTTAATTTGATGTAAGGTAAAGTTCTTAGTATGATCCAAATTAAGATCCAGCTCAACATAAATAGATGTTCTTCAAGACACAGTTTTGCCCTCCATTTTAGTTCAAATGTTAAATCCAATATAAAGTTCAATCATATTAATCAAGATTCCCTTGAAATTGATTTGTTGATGGCAAGAGGGGTAAAAATGGTATCACAGCAGAATGTTATTACAATACACATTCACATTTTAATTGGTAAGCTTATTATATATATATATAAGCTCCTACTCTCCTAGCTTAAAGCACAAAACAATTAAAGTGGTCTCAAAATTGCAGAACTTCATTACCATCTGCCACCATTTTTTCTATATCTTGGTTTGGTGTTTTGAAGTGGTTCATGGATATTGATCCCTTCTGGATTACTGGGGGGTGGCTCATAATTACCGATTTTAACTTCATGGCACCAGCTAGAAAATCACCACTGTGCAGAACCACGACAAAATTACAAGCTATGGTGCTTTTTCTTGATCTTCTCTTGATTGTCCCTCTCCTTGCTCGTCCCATAGATTTATCCAAGAAACTCACGGCGGCTTCCTCACCTACAGGAACAAAACATTCTACAACAGAAATGCATCCACATGAATCAAAGTATGCACCACCTTCTAGTACCGCTGCCGCTGCCGCCGCTGCTGATATGACAAGCAGTACCACCACCACAGTTCCTACCACTCCCGCAGCTTCTGCTTCAAATCAACAGTTTAAAGCCGCTGCCCATGAAGTACCTAGTGGTCCAAATCCCGAATCCAATTAACAAGTAAGCTTGAGGAATCCTCCTTGATTCCGGCCATTATTATTCCCATGATTTTTAACGATATATCTTCCTCAAATTTGATCAGCGAAGACATTAATGGGTTTCGAAGTACATCACCTTCGCTGTCTATTTTGTCCCAGAGACGCACTAGAATATTGTGTATATAGAGCAAGCAATACTTCATTAGTTTTTGTTCAATTTTGTGTATGTCAGTGTGTGTGTGAAATCTTAGTGTGCATGGGGTGATACTGTTGGTCCTCTGCAAGACCTTTTCAGGACAAGAATAATAGTACATGTGTAGTGAATTATTGTAATACTATATGATTATATGCTCAAGTTCATCGTGTCGTCTGAATATAATTATAACCTGGCTTGGTAGTGTTCTCTTTTTCTTTATTTTTTCAAAGGGATATTAGTGGATGTTTTCAGCTAGGTCTAGCTGAGAAATATTCAAAGCCTAGCATGTAAACAATGCATGTCTTTTTAAATAGATTGTCATGATGAATTCAGCGATGCAAGTCCTTCGGATTCTTGAATAGTTGAGCTGATCAGTTCATGATGCAAATTGTGAGTGTGTGAAATCTTTGTCCACGAGCAGAGATGAATGGTGTCCGATGTGTCCTCGTAGGACCTTCATCAGTACTGGGCACTCTTTGTTTTTTCTTCTGTTGAATTATTAATAACCCTGGATTTTTGCATTTGTCTTTTCATGCACAAAACACAAGATACCTGACACCAAAAAAAAGTCGTTTGGTATGATTTGATAACAATAATAATAATAAAAATCTTTAACTGAGACTTTCGTGCAGATAATTAAAAAAAAAAAAACTGAAGATGGATGGTGGTGAATTCATGGTGTCATTTGGCCGTATTGCCTTTTTTTTTTAAAAAAAAAAAAAGGGGGGGGGGGGGTTTGATATATGTTTGGGATAGGATTTTCTCTGTGATGAGATTATTTGGCATTTTACCATTGATCATGGATAATTGCGGTATTTATTTTTTTATAGTAAAATTATGTTTATGTACTTAAAAGAAATCAATTGTTGAGTTGTCATGAAGAGTTTTTTTTTATTATTTGATTGTACAGAGTAAAATAATCCCTTATAATTAGAAAAAAAAATTAAGCTAATGCCGAGTCTTTTTATCTTTTTATTTTTTATAAGCATGGTAAAAAATACTTAATTATCTTTGAAGTTTATATTGTTAAGCAAGGGGTTAAAGAATATTTAGATCATCGAGCATCTGGTTTTTTTGTTGTTATTGTGTTGGTTAGGTGTTGTTTCATCTTTTAATAAAAAATTAAAAAGAAACTTTAATTTTAAAAAAAAGTAAAACAAACACGATTTAGTTGTCTTTGAAAGGTTTGTGCGGTTGATTCTAGTAGCAAAAAAAACCGCTACGTTGTTGCTTTTGCTTCGTCTTGGTGTCTCCTACATAAAAATATGGCGATTGTAATGAAAAAAACTCCGACTTAGCGTTGCATCTATTTTTTTCTTCTTTCCTTATTTTCTAGGTGTTTATGCCCCGCCCCTCGAATTTTCAATCAACCCCTAAACTTCTTCTTTTTTTTTTGTTTGATGCATGTTCTTTTGGTTATTTTTTTATTTGAAATAATTTATAAAATAAGATTTTATTTTATTTTATTCTCATTTAATTTTTTACTTTATCAAATTTTGTTTATATTTTTTTAATTGCTATTTTTATAATAGAAGATAGTTTTTTAAATTGCCTTTTTTATTACACCCTCCGCTAATTTTGTTACTATTAGATTTTATTCTCGTTTCTTTTTTATTGTTGTTTTTTTCTTTCCAAATTTCTTTAGGTTTATATTTTTTTTACCTGATTTCATTCTTCAACTTTTAATTAGTTTGGATTTGAACTTCTTTTTTAAACTCGTGTCTAGGATTTTACGAGTTGCAAGCTTTGAAAATTAACATAACTTTAGGAGATCTGCCCAAGATTGCTTTGGTTTTTTTTATTAATTTTTTAAAGTAATATTTTTTTAAATTCCATACTTCAATATTTATTTAGTTGGAGATTGATGAACTCTGGTTTTTTTCCCCTACTTTTTATGACCTTTGTTTTTTTTTTTTTTTAATTTAATTGAGTTATTTTGAGTCTTTTTATTTGCTGTTATTTTTTAAAGAAATTTTATTCTTGAATTAAATAGAATTTGTTGCTTGAATATAGACAAATATTCACTTCATTTTGTTTTGTTCGACTCTAATTTCATCATCCAGGTTTTTATAGTGGAATTTAAACTATCCCAACAAATTTTTTTTTTTTTTTGTGATGAGTGATGTCTATAATTAAGTGATGATAGATTTTCAATGATTTTTTTCTTTTCCTTTCGAGCATGATATCAGTGACTCATTTGTGCGGCTCTTGATTCTTTAAAAATATTGTTTTCATTTGAACATTCTCTTGTATACTAAAAAATTTATAATGGGTATACGGCATAATGTGAGCCACTAATCTAGTTGATTGCTATATGGGTCAACAATGTATTGCTGTTGATTGATATATGATATATTATTACTCCCAAAAATAAATTGCAATATGGGTCAACAATGTATTGCTGATTTGATCGAATTTATCACTTATTCAAAGGTCGAGGGGAAAAAATGAGTTGGATTAAAAGAAAATTGACTTAAATCCCAAGTCTTTTTTGTTAAATCAGTGAATCGAGAATTGAAATTGTCAGTACCTTATCAAGAAATGAACTGAAAATGGAATTGAAATTCAAATGAAATGGAATAAAAAAATATAATTTACACAACATTCAGCAAAGATATGGGGCCATTTTTCGGTGGAAACAGCCATGGCATCTGATTTCCTACAATTTGTATTGTCACTATCAAATATAACCAACCATTCAAAGGCAGATACCTTTGCGTGCATTTGTTCTATTTTTTATTAGCTTGGATTTAGAAAAATCCTTAAAAACATGTAAAAGAATTTTATTAATTCTACCAACGACAAGCATTGCATCACAGAATCCAGTTAAAAAAAACAAGAATTTCTTTCTTCCCAACCACCGATGCCCCTTTGCCACCCACTCGTTATCACATTTTAGGTGTCGAATACTAATTTATGAAGCTTTAGAATAGCAATGCAGGGCTTAGCCACAGAGGACAGCCCTTTAAAAAATTAGCGTATGCCGCTATCTGCGGCGTGCACACGGTATTCTTTAGTAAAAGGCGAAAGAATAGTTCGCTATGTGCTCACCGCGCGGCTGCGT
>Ga0325414_1000451_pt1 | contig 33158 bp, 28 predicted proteins | sample PopdelMetagenome_8_FD_206183 | JGI IMG/M metagenome (GOLD analysis project Ga0325414, IMG submission 206183) | Populus deltoides microbial communities from Bellville, Georgia, United States - Leaf-PdKOR-R3 | ecosystem: Host-associated > Plants > Phyllosphere > Phylloplane/Leaf | place: USA... | reverse complement strand
AAAGGGGTTAATATCCAAAATATTATTGGGAATAATTTTATTCACCATTAATATTTGGATAAAGAAATCCCAAATGAGTTAATATCCAAAATATTATTGGGAATAATTTGCTATTGTTCAATATTAATATTTGGATAAAGAAACCCCAAATGGTTAATTTTCAAAATACTTTTCTAGGAATAATAAGTCATTATCCCTTAATAATATAAGGGCAAAGAAATCTATGAAAGGTAAATGTCCAAAATATTGTTGAGTAATATAATTTGTTCATTTTTTACATAATTGTAGGTTTATGCCCAAAATGTTATTTAGAACAATTTAATTGTACATCTTTGAAAGAAACCTCAATTATAATTGGGGACATTTTAAATTTTGTTCCACAGTTTATGGGTCGTAAAAATATGAAATATTAAGACAAAAATGAGCTTTTAAAGCACCTTAAATTTCCTTATATTTCTAACATAGTTTTTTTGTTTTTTTTCCTTGCGATTTACGAGTCGTAAACACTTGAAATACTAAAGGAAAAAAATGAGCTTTTAAGCACATTGAATCTTCTTAGGTTTTTATTTTAGTTGTATCTTAATTCATAGGTTGTAAATTTATTTCAAATCAAACACAGATTTCAAGAGATCTACATCGGTTCTCCTTGGCACACTATAGATTTATTTAAAGGTATGATCCATATTGGCCAAGTGTTTTTCTTTCTTCTTTTAGACTTTGAACCCAAGTCCATTCATTATAGCAAACTCATCATAGGAAAAGTGATTAGAAAACACTAACACCATATCAATGATAAGGCAAACCAAGTACTGAGCAACTTACCTTAGGTAGAACGTATTAGGGGTGCTAAAACCTTCCATTTACGCAACCAGTCCCTTGCCTTAAAATCTTTAAAAGACCAGTTAGGTTTTCTAATGACCAAAATATTATGCGGTGACTCCCTATTTCACAAAAACAAAGACCTCGAAATCAATTCTCTGTTATGGGAAGGGTCGCCTTGACGTCGAGCTCTTGAGAGAGTACAACAGCGTCTGTGTGCGCGAACTGATCCCTTGTTTTTTATTAGGTCCAAGAACCTCTCATGTAACAATTAAATCATTACATCAATTGTCATTCATTCATTATACTAGTCAATTACATTCTTCATATAAAATTCTGAATTCTCACTTTATTTTCATCAATAATTCTCATTCTTACGTAAAATTTTCTTTTCTTTTCTTCCATTCATTCTCCATTTTCTTTTTAATAGACACATCTTCATATAAATTTCTTATTATTTAATCTAACCAATCCCATTTTATTTTTATTTTTTCTAGCTTTTGGGTGACTCAATCAAATTCGTTTAAACATATTTTTCACAATAAATAGTTATGAAAATATGAATTTTTTTCGCCTTTCTTATTCCTACTTTCATCCAATAACATTTATCTAACCATAATCCTCAACAATCCTAATCAATTTTATCAAAATTCTCAATTTATCAATTTCTTTCTATTGGCCAAAATTCAATACAATTAGGGAGGGGTTTTTATCCTTTCTATTTTTGAAAATAAGTCTTTACCCAACCCTAATTCATGCATACAAATATAAATAAACCACAATTACATCCATTCATTATACAATTAATTCTATTTCATCCTTATATATTTAACAATTTCAATTCATTAACAAAATCACAAATTCAATGACATTAATCTATTTGAAGGTATTCCTTATCTTAATGAGATGATTTTACAAGCGTTGGGTATAAAAAAAACCAAAGCCTTCTTTAATCCCTTCTTTTTCCTTTTTTTTTCAAAACTCTAACCCTTAATCTATCCCAAAAACTACCCAGAACACTTAATTTCTCCCTTTTGATTCCTTATCTAACTCTTACATACACTAATTCTTTTAATTTTGAGTGGTTTAGAAAGGAGCGGGTCTCAGATCTTTTGCTTGTCAAGAATCTTGAAAGAAAAAATCAATTTTTCCTCTCCTTTTCTATGTTGGAAATGCCGTCAGTCATGAGAAGAAAATTATGCATTTATATTGCCTAATTTTCTAATTTTGCACATTAACCCATAGTTTTTTAGTTTTTCCCATTTCACCCCCAAGCTTTCCTTATCAGTTAATTCATGCCTTACCACTCTTTCTTTATTCAATTTCACCTCTCTCATTATTTCTTTTAAGTTATTTTATTTATTCCACTCGTTTTTATTTTCAGGTTGCATAATAATTTAATTTCCACTTAGAATAACTTTTCAGCCTGGTTATTATAACATAACTTATACAACAACACAATAGTCTTTGAGGTATTTGATGCATCCATAAACTTTAGAAAAATTGTTCCTTTAGGATAATATACTAAGAATTAAATTAAAGCCCTCCTCTTTTGATTTGTCCATCCATATTGGTGTCTAACCAGTCTTCTTTCAAGTTTTTTGATAACTCTCAACATATATTTTCATTTCATCATCCGTCTTTGTCAAGTAATAATCACGAAGAGTATGAAAGCTTAGTCTTTTATAACCAGGACCCATAGTTTTTATAGCTTCTATAACACGTTGATAATAAAAAGCGTCAACGATTTTAAATGGCATACCTGCATTATTCATCCATTTCTATATAGAAAGATCGCACCATTGAAATGCTACTTTGTTTTGCAAGCAATTTTGGAGATACTTTTAAGCACTATGAGTTGTTCTCGACATGAAATATGCCTTTAATGTTGCAATTTCCTTATGTTTTCCATAACTGCTACTAGTGCTTTTATTCTTTCCTTTTTTGGCATCCTTTTGGTGGTAACATTTGCTTTTTAGAAATGATATTGTGGTCATCATCTCCATTATCGTCATCATCTTCTAATCATCTAATTATCCTCTCTTCATGCTCTTTTTATTGTGCACAAAATAGAATGAAACATGCATACATTTCTCTAGCTTTTCTTTTCTTTTCAACATTCCTTTAAAGATTTTAAAAGAATTTAATGATAAACATTAGGAGGATGTTTGTGGCATTGTTCCACTTCTCTTTTACTTCCAACTAAATATCTTTTGAATCAATTGATACCATTTCTAAATCACTGAAAGATTACTATTTGAAGTACTACAAATATTAGAAGATATTTTAAGTAGCTGTATTAAACGAGATCAAATATTAAATGATCTAATTAACAATACAACAAGCAAGATAATGTGAGATTATGAACTCTTGTATTTTTATTAGTCGATCACAATGTGAAACATTAGTCTTTCGGTGAATCAATGCATTGTATAAACATGAATCATGTTCTAGTAGTATAAAATTTCTTATTTAGACCCCCAGTCAAACCATGACCTTCATGCTGCTGCTCCATGCTCTCTCTAATAGACCAAAACGAGTCTAAAGTTTTTAGAGAAAGAAAAGAAAGAGAGGATATGCTCCCATATAATTTTTCCTCGTATAGGATTACCTCATAATTTCACAGGAATTTTTGCTATAAAAAACTTCACCACTCATGTTATGCAGAGAGCAACCATTGCTAAATGCAACGTCTAGTTAAAGCCATGGGCTTGCAGTGGGCTTCACTATTCAAAGCCTAGAAAACCAACAAAAGCCTTAAACTCTTTGAAAACTCTTCTGCTCATGGGCTTGCCTGGTTTGTAGATTTAGGATTTTCATGGTATTTTATTTATTTATAAATAAAACAAAAATAAATTAAATCTCACCCGAGTTTTATTGAATCTCGTATTAAAAAAAAATTTATGATAACTCGGGCTAATTCAAGCTCCAAACTAACTCATCAAGTTAATCCGAGTTTAATAACATTACTATATTCAGTGTAAGCTATATTGTTAGTTACATGAGGTTAAAGTTTATTTTTAGTTCTTTCTATAATTTTAAATAAAAATTAGTTTTTAAATAGGTTTGAATGTCAATTAAGCCCTTCAACACCTAAATTAGTATTAAAACAAAATTGATTCAATTATGAGTGTTTTTCTAAACTAACATAAAATTTCAAAAGTTTTGAGAAAATATCATAGATAGGTGAATTTTAGAAAATAGGGCAATTAACCAAAAAAACAATTAAAAATTGTAGTATTTAAAGAAATTTGTGGTATTAAAAAAAAACACCTTTACTCTTAACAGCTGTTGTGCTATGTTAAAAAAACCGCAGTTCTTACTTGCAGTATTTTAAAAGCTCGCGGGTTAGAACTATGACTTTTTTGACCATGTTTTTATTTATTTATTAAAAAAAAAACTGTGATAAAGGTCAACGAGACTCCATTTAGATCATTTTTCAGCTCTCTCGCTCAGATAAAAAAGTAAAAAAAAAAAAAAAAAAGGGGGGTAAGAAAGCGCAAGTGAAATAACGACGCCCAGATCCAATTTTGACCTTTCCCTTTTCTTCTCTATTCACTTCACTCGATCTCCCCTCCCTCTCCTTGCCCGAGCACTAGGGTTTTCTTTTTTTTAATATCTATATCGATTTTATTGTCATTAATAGAGAGAGGTATTGCTCTGGTTATTATCAAGCTAATAAGCCTGAGACATGGATTTGGTGTCCGGTTACAAGGTCATGATCGCCCTTCTCTCTCCTAATTGCTTCCTCCAATTTTTATTACTGCACTTGCGCCTTTTTTAATTGTTATAATGCATGTTCGATTAATTGATATATAAATCTTTTTTATTTTGATGATCAAGGGAATGGTTGGGCTTGTTTTCGGCAACGACAATTCTGGTTCTAATGAAGACAGGTAACAAAATTAACTGGTTTTCCATAGCTTTTCCTTTTGAGTTGATGTTGGAGAATTTCATGCTGTATCTGCTTTGGTCTTGTTGCTTTATCTTGTATGGAGTAGCATCTTGTCTTCAATAGGTTTTGCTTTTATTTTATTAGTTGGGGTTGTTGGGTGATGTCTTTTTGACATGGTTTGTGTCCATAGCTATGTTGAAAGGTTACTTGATCGGATAAGCAATGGTGTCCTACCAGACGACAGGAGGAATGCTATGGCTGAGCTTCAGTCTGTTGTTGCTGAAAGTCGGGGTGCGCAGCTAGCTTTTGGAGCAATGGGTGTGTGCTTCTTTCTCATTTTGGTTTTTTTTTTTTTTTGAATTATCTTTGACATATGATAAGTTGCTTCGTTTACTTCTCTTGCAGGGTTTCCTGTACTTATGGGTGTCTTAAAGGAGGAGCGAGATGATGTTGAAATGGTTTCCAATCTTCTCTTCCTTATCCTTTACTTCCTTTTCTTTTTCTATTTCTTTCTTTCTTGCCTTTTCTCCTTATTTTTGTCCTTCTGCCCTTTTTGGTTGACATGTTGCTTAAGAATGCATTTATTTTCAATATGTTGGTGGAAAAATAAAAATGATGGATCTGTTTTACTAAACCATTGAATTGTATAGTGTTTGGCCGTGATAGTCTTGTATTTTCCAATAATCTGATCTGCATCTTTATAAAGTTTTGGGATTGATGGTTCTCTTCTGCTAGCTGAAGCTTATTCATTCTTTTTTTGAAGTTTTTGGTTGCCTAATCCGCCCATCTGGTCATTTCTTTGCCTCTTTGATTGGTTATTATTGAATTTTTTTTTTATCTTAATAAATTGCTTGGTCGAATTCATTATGAACTAAAATGAATGTTATTCTGAGCAGATTCGAGGTGCCCTAGAAACTCTTGTTAGTGCTTTGACGCCTATTGATCATGCAAAGGGGCCACAGAACGAGGTCCAACCAGCTTTAATGAATACTGATTTGCTTTCACGGGAAGCAGAAAACATCTCTCTCCTTCTCAGTTTATTGGTGAGAGTCCTGTATATGTATAACATTTATAGTTCAAATGAGACCTTTCTGATTGCAATTTGTTTTGCTGTTTGGTCGATTGTTTCTTTTGGCAGTCAGAAGAAGATTTCTATGTGCGATACTATACCCTTCAAATTTTGACTGCGCTTCTCACAAATTCTCAAAATAGGTATGGATTCACAACAGATATCTTCTTTTTATACCTTGGTGTATTTCATTTTTCTAGTTATGCTGGAAAGACTCTTTCTGAGTTCCTCTTCAGGTTACAGGAAGCAATTCTGACCATTCCACGTGGTATAACTCGGCTCATGGATATGCTTATGGATCGTGAGGTTCAAAACTCTTTAACCGAACAGCTATTTCTTTGTTAAGAAGTTCTTAGTTGCCTAGGGTTTCATTTCAATGTAGAACTTTCAGCTATCCATATAAAGAGTAGAGTGATGACCTGACACTAAAAAGAACCCTTTGTTCTTTGCTTTATGAAACTTTAAAATAGGAGGTGGGAATATCAAATTAGTTTTGATTTTTTATTGTGCTGTTTACTTCTTATATATATATATATTATGCCATTGTGCTTTTTTGTGAAATAATTTCTAGTCTGCTTTCAGGTTATAAGAAATGAGGCCTTGCTGCTTCTTACTCACCTGACTCGAGAAGCTGAGGTGAGGGTTTTTCTCTCTTTGTCATCTCTTACACCCATTTTTTTACTTTCTTATAACCGAATACATACTGGTGTGCGTATTGTTCTGTTACTGATTTATTTTTGTAATATCTAGGAGATTCAAAAAATTTTAGTCTTTGAAGGCGCATTTGAGAAAATTTTTAGCATTATCAAAGAGGAAGGAGGTTCAGAAGGCGGTGTTGTTGTGCAGGTGATTCACATTCATCTCAATTTTAATTTAGTCCTGTTAACTTGTTTAGCTTGCTTGCTGCTAGATCACTTGTCCCTGTACATAGACCCTTTTGTTTGTTGGCTCTTTATGTAAATTATGTAGTTCTTTTGCACAACTCTCATCTAAAGCTCAAGTGTTTTCCCCCCTTTTCATGTGCAATTCTAGACTCTGTAGTCTAACTTTTCATTTTCTTCATCACATTCTGATCATAGCTATTGATTACAGAGGCCACTTTCACATGCATTTGTGGCCAATGTTTTGTGACCTGAATTGAACTGGTTGGTAGGATTCTCATAACCATGAACTGGTCTTAGCTTGTTTCCTGTTGATGCTGTCCACTGCTTTGGTTGAGAAATGGACTGAAGTAATCTTCCTTGGATATTTGGGGTATTTGCTTCCATTGTGAGAATTTTGAGAAATGCATTCAGTAAATGATGAAAAACTGAAAACTAAAAAAATATTGTTTCATTTTTCTTTAATGAGATGCTGAAATTGAATACCATATATATATATATATATTATCTAGTTTCTTTTGTTTTTCCCCCTCTGGGATGGGGGATAGGGATGGGAAAAAGGTTCGAATTTCAGCTAATCTTTTATCAGAAGACATGCTCTAACATATTATTGTGAACTTGTTTTTTGCTCCATGTCTGGAGCATAAAATGAAAACAGCCCTCGTTATATCTGTAGTCTAGTCTAATTTATTTTTATAAGCATTGAAGAAATCTTTTAACACATTGCTAATGTAATCTAACGTTGGTCTTTACACAGGACTGTCTTGAACTATTGAACAATCTTCTTCGCAACAATGCTTCCAATCAGGTTTGTAGCTTCTCTGTTATAGTTTCTGATGCATGTGTTCCAGTTGAGCCGCTAATATTTTGCGTGTGGTTTAGGTACTCCTGAGGGAGACTTTGGGCTTTGATGCTATAATATCAATCTTGAAGCTACGTGGAAGTGCTTACAGTTTTACCCAACAGAAGGTTAGACAGTTGACTGCCAAAAATGCTAGTATTTCTTCTGTAGTTTGAGCATTCTAGATGTTGGGGCATGTTGTCTTGGAAGCCTTACCAGTGATTTTTGCTGTTTCTGATACAAATGTCTTGCCAGTAGACAATTAATCTGCTCAGTGCCTTGGAAACAATTAATTTGTTATTGATGGGAGGTTCAGAATCTGATCCTGGAAAAGATATGAATAAGCTGACAAATAGAACAGTCCTGGTTCAGGTTTGTTACAAGCTCACTTATCAGCACCAATAATTTCTGATAGTATAATAATACTCCATCCTAAATCTGTTGATTTGATTGCAGAATAAAGTGTTTGACTATCTTCTATTGTTGGGTGTCGAAAGCCAATGGGCTCCTATTCCTATACGTTGTGCTGTAAGTCTTGGACCTTCTTCTTGTTGTCATTGTAAAATAAGGCACTATAGCCATCTCAAATGAAGAAAATTTGTGAAAGACTATGGGTTATCATATGGGATAAAGCTTTGTGGGTTCTTCTGGATGGTGATTTATTCTAAGTATTTCCAAACAGTCACCAAAGCTTATTCATTTACTCGAAGATTATTCACTTTGGCAGGCATTGCGGTGCATTGGTGATTTGATTGTTGGACACCCAAAGAATCTTGATACTCTTGCAAGCAAAGTTCTTGGTGAGCAGCCACAAGTAGAACCGGCTCTGAATTCTATCCTTCGAATCATTTTGCGGACATCCAGTGTGCAAGAGTTCATTGAAGCTGACCACGTTTTTAAGAGCTTTTGTGAGGTTAATTCATGTATTTGCTGTGTAATATCCTTTTTTGGGTTATGTTAATGTAGTTGATGATTATGCTAATTCTACCAGTTATTTACATTCTTAATTTGTGTGTTATTAAAAATGTAATCCATTACTGTCTCCAAATCTTATTTGACTATTTTGTATTTTTTTTTCCAGAGAAATTCTGATGGTCAAACAATGTTAGCATCCACATTAATACCTCAACCATACTCAATGACTCATGCTCCCATTGAAGAGGATGTGAGAATGTCATTTGGAAGGTCTGTATATTTCTAGTGCATTTACTAGTGCACTTTTTAATTAGTTTATTTTGAACCAGGATATGTATCAAGTTTTATTGCCTTAATTAAACTCCACTGCCACACTAACAGATAATTTTTTTGATGGCTTATCTCTAATTTTTCCACAGCATGCTGTTACATGGTCTTACTTTGGGTGAAAGTGATGGTGATCTTGAGGTAATACAGTGTTTTGGTATTGCATAATATCCAATGAAAAAGAAATAGGAATAGAAATGCCAGAAATGGTCTCATCAAATTTGCATCTGCTCCTAAACGTTGCTTGCACTTTATGGAGCATTAAATATACTTGTTGGTACTTGCTGCATGTTAACCATCAATCTAATGTTTTGAACTCCAGACTTGTTGCAGGGCTGCGAGTGTGCTTTCTCATATACTCAGGGACAATATCCAGTGCAAGGAAAGGGTATGCAATCTCTTATTTTTCTTCTTCTGTTTTAACATGGATGTGGGACTGAAAAATGATATTCAAGATATTAAAATGAGACTCTCAAATCCACCAGCTAGAAGCTTGCATCCATGCAAAGTTAGTCAAACTTACCACTATATCTCTTTTATTTTATTTTAATCTCAGTTCTGCCTCTCTTTTCATTTTTCAGACTTTTGGTATCTCATACCTCTCCATTTGCCACAAAAATTCAAACTCATCTCAAACACCATCACCACTAAAACTCTTGTTGTCTAGCTCATATTTGACTCCCCTTTCACATACTTTTTAATTCTCCAAGGAAAGATTTGTTGTCACAAGATACAATCATTAGAAAGAAAAGGCTCCAAACAATTGATTTAATAACAATTTTTCCCAGTGAAAAAAAAAAAACCTTTTGTTACTGAAATTATTCAGAAAGTGAAAAAACTGAGAGGGAAAATTGAACAATAGATTTCCTGCTTAAAAGTTGAATCATCTTAAGAAGAGAGATTCAACTAGACCAAGTGGTTTCATTTTCTTTCTTTTTATTGATCTTTTTGATGAGTTATCAGATAATGCTGCTAAACACTAACAACTTGAATAGCAAGCGCTTCTTTTGTACTCATTAGCATTTGATTGCTTTCAATGAGCAGTTTTGTAAGGTGATTAAGAATATGTTTTAGTTAGTATGTAATGGACAATTCAGAAAGGTTTGATCGGATATACTGGAGGTTGGAAGTGGATTTAAGAAGTGGTAATGGAGTGACTAGAGATGGATTCAAGAAGTGTTGTTGGAGGCGTAGCCGTTGTAAATTGAGGCTTGTCAATGAGTTGATTTTGAAACAAATCAAGGGTGCAGTTATGGCTAGAGGGGATGTGTTTGTAATTTTATCTGCCTTTCATGAATTATAGGCTTTGTTTCCATGGATTTAGACTGTTTCTTTTAAAATTATCATGATACAAATGCATCTCAAAGTACGTTATCCTATGGCTGACCCATGGATTGAGTTCCTGTTCTCCACTTTCCATTCCTGTTTTGAATTCTGATAAATGTTTTATTCTTTTGAAGTGAAAATTCAAACATCATCTTTAATGATACATATAACCTGTGAAAGTTGTTGCTTTCATGGTTGCAAGAGTTGCATTTAATATGGTTGCTGCTGTATTTCTTTTTCCAAGTGTCCCATGTAATGCATTCCTTTTGTGAGGGGTTGGTAAATTGATGCTTAAAAGCACCTGGAAATGAACTCCTTGCAAGTTTAGCTACTCTGTCTATTGCAACCACTTCCCTTTCAACATACACTAGAAATGTAGGGTCTGCTTTTTGAATGTTCTTTTTACCGCCTTTGATTGATTGTTGAGCCAACACAATTATTTATGGATACTATTGATCAAGAATCCATGCGGGGAGATAATGAGTATGGGTTTGGATAAATTAGGTAAGTGGAGTGTGCGCACATACTAGTGCAGTTTTTCTTCCATATACCGCCACAAAGGAGAAACAAGAGTGGACTTGGTTTTCCCCCCCATTGCGTGTAGTTTTCTTCAAGGGAAATGTGAACCCCCTTCCCCTCCTGTCTTTTTTGAGATGATCTGATTTTAAGAAAACATTTGCAGGTTCTGCGCATTGAGCTTGAGTCGCCAACGCCATCCCTAGGAGCTCCAGAGCCACTAATGCACCGCATGGTTAAATACTTGGCCCTTGCTTCCAACATGAAAAATAAAGATGGAAAAACAAGTACAAAAGAGAACTCGTATGTTCAACCAATTATTCTGAAATTGCTGGTGACCTGGCTAGCTGACTGCCCCAATGCAATTCAGTGCTTCCTAGCTTCACGTCCCCATCTAACATATTTGCTTGAGTTGGTGTCAAATCCATCTGCAACTATGTGCATAAGGGGGTTGGGAGCAGTTCTCTTGGGGGAGTGTGTTATTTACAACAAGTCTGGTGAGAGTGGAAAGGATGCTTTTACAGTAGTTGATGCCATAAGTCAGAAGATTGGACTCACATCGTACTTTCTTAAGTTTGATGAAATGATGAAGAGCTTCCTTTTCTCCTCTGTTAAGCCAACAAAGCTTCATAAACCATTGACAAGATCTGCTGCTGCTAGTATGGCAGAGATTGACGATGTTGATGAGCAGGATTCACCTGACCATAAGAATGAGGATCATCCTATACTTTCATCACTATTTGATTCTCATTTTGTCAACTTTGTCAAGAGTTTGGAAGGAAATATCAGAGAAACAGTTGTAGATGTATATAGTCGTCCAAAGAGTGAGGTGGCTGTTGTACCTGCAGAATTGGAGCTAAAGAGAGGAGAAAGTGACAAAGACTACATAGAACGGCTGAAATCATTTGTGCAGAAGCAATGCTCTGAGATACAGGTACTTTTTATGTCTTAGAGCTGATTACCTTTTCTATTCAATCATTTCTGGATACAGCTTATTCTCCTGAAAGACAAAAGGAAATGGCTAAGCATGAGCTACCTTGTTTAGTTATATCTTTCCTTACATTTAAATAAAGTTGGAGCCTGTCATGGGTTCTCAGCAGTCTTATCTTAATCCTTCAGCTGGATGCAATGATGGACACCAAAAAACTGAGGCTTTGAAGTGACCTGGACCTTTTAAAATTTACTTGATAGATTATGGGCATGTTAGATGTACTCAGCTTTACCTGCTGGGCAAATGTTATGTTGCATATTAAACTGAGCATCAAATGGTGAAGCTATAACTTAAAAAAAAGTATCCAAAAGCGGGAAAAGGGAACAACTAAGATGATTGATACTGTGATTAGGAAGAAATTTGATGGATAGAAAACTGCACCACTGATACAAGTATTCTTATCCGACCTCTTGTATGCTATCGCATAAAGTGTTTTAGGCTTTTGGTTTCTTTGACCATCCCTATTATTTAGATCAGAACCCGTGGACCAGAACGTCACGCTGTTCCCATAATTAAAGTATTGCTCTTATACATTACTATCGTGGGAATTAATGTCATTGTACCATGGTTGCCATTGTTGATTGCTTCAAGCCATTCTAATATGTGTTGGTGACCTGTGATGTCATTCATTATGTGTTGCAGGGAGATTCGTAACAGTTGCAACTGTTATTTATTTATTATTTAAAAAAAAAAGAATTTTAGAGCTGCAGGGAAATGTATTTGATTTATCAGTTTATATTTTTCTTGTTTCTTTAGAATCTTCTTGGTCGGAATGCAACTCTGGCTGAGAACTTGGCCAAGACAGGTGGGAGTGTCTCATCTCAACCTGAACAAAGGACAAGTGGGGGCTTAGACAGAGTCCAGGCTGAGACACTCCGGAGAGATCTTCAGGAAGCATCTCAACGAATAGAGATGCTCAAGGCAGAGAAAGCCAAAATAGAATCAGAGGCATCCATGTACCAGAATCTAGCTGGAAAGATGGAGTCCGATCTGAAGAGCCTATCTGATGCCTATAACAGTCTAGAACAGGCCAATTTCCATCTGGAGAAGGAAGTGAAAGCCTTGAAGAGTGGGGGAGCCTCAACACCTCCAGATGTTGAGGCGATAAGAGCAGAAGCCAGGGAAGAAGCCCAGAAGGAGAGCGAAGCGGAGCTGAATGATTTGCTAGTGTGCCTTGGGCAAGAACAGAGCAGGGTCGAAAAGCTGAGCGCAAGGTTAATGGATCTTGGGGAGGATGTGGATAAACTACTTGAAGGTGTTGGAGATGACATGGGGCTGCCCGAAGACAGCGAAAAGGAGGAAGACTAATGTTTCCTTGTTTAATGTTTGAAATCATGGCATGTTCCTTTCCTGTTGACACTCAATTTGTACATTCCTGGTGAATTGTACAGTAACTAAATTATTGCCTGTGGTGCAGGAATTTGTGATTGTCTTCAATTAATTTAATTTTTCTCGCAATGCATGACATTTCAGGAAAATAATCTCATAACAATTTTACTTACTCTTTATGATGAATATAACCTTAAGCAATTAGATGATATATATATATATTTTTTTTCATAATAGTTGTGAAATATATTAAAATAATATTTTTAAAAAAATATTTTTATTATTTACACGTTAAAATAATTGAAAAATATAAAAAATTGACCTCGGAAGAGAGAGAAAAGCGGTGCCTTTTCCTCGACTGGGCCAGCCTGGCCGACTAACCAAATCAATCACACCAACCTCATCATCATCATCTAGTCATGCCTACAAGTCACGTCCTAATCCTAACAATAAAATAAATTAAATTAAACATTAAAAGAAACGAAACATCATTCAAGACAAACAACTCGGCAACAGGACACAACACAACACAAACTCAAACTGAAACACTTGGAAAAACATTAAAACTCTCTCCCTGTGGATCTGCCAAAAGACGGAGAGAAAGAAAGACACGATGGACGAGGAATCACCATCATCAAGAAAGAGCAAAGAAATCGAACACAAAGTGTATGCACGTGTGGGTCTCTTAGGTAATCCCAGCGATGTTTATTATGGCCGCACTATGTCTTTCAGCCTTGCCAATTTCTGGGCCACTGTCAAACTGCAGCCCTCTCATCATCTCATCATCACCCCACATCCTACTCATGATCTTGTCCAGTTCTCAGGCCTCGATCACCTGGTTTCTTTCTCTTCTCTTATATTTTTGTGCTATGATTGTTACATTTTTATCTTGCTGTTTAATGATGTGTATGTGCCATTTTATTTGTTAGGTGAATCGGTTGCAAAGTGAGGGTTACTATGGAGGTGTAAGATTGCTTATGTCAATCTGTAAGGTTTTCTACAACTATTGCAATGAGAATAATATTGAGCTTAGTAAGGAGAACTTTACTCTGTCATATGACACTAACATTCCTCGCCAGGTGCATCCACTTTTCTTCATCCTATTTATTCTCTGATCTGTGCTTGAGATCTTTGTTTTAAGCCATTGTTTTGCTTTCGAATGAAAATGGGGTGCAGTCATATATTCATCCCAGATCGTGTAGAGTAGTACTGAAAGCAATTTCCTTCTTTTTTTCTTTGTTTTTTTCCTCTAAATTCTTTGCAAAACAGCGCTTAAGTTATAATTTTGACGTTTCAGACAGGACTTTCAGGTTCTAGTGCAATTGTTTGTGCAGCCTTAAACTGCCTTCTTGACTTCTACAAAGTCAGGCATCTGGTCAAAGTAGAAATCAGGCCTGACCTTATACTAAGTGCAGAGAAAGAACTTGGAATTATTGCTGGTCTTCAAGATCGAGTGGCACAGGTCTACGGGGGCCTTGTTTACATGGTAGGTGCTAATGCAAACATGTTAAACAAATTGGTTAAAATATAATGATTCACATATGTTACACACTCTTCTGCAGGATTTTAATAAAGATCACATGGAAAAGTTGGGCCATGGTGTCTATACACCAATGGATACCAGTCTTCTCCCACCCCTCCAGCTCATCTATGCTGAGAATCCAAGTGATTCTGGGAAGGTTAGCATTATTTTGAAGACTTTTTTCTTACCCTTGACTTAAATACTCTCTCTGTTACCTCACAGGGTATATACATGAATTCGTGGCTGCATGGAATTATCATTCCTGCTGATGTGGCCATGAATGATTTTGGTTTTGTGCCCAGATGTAGTTTGGACAGCACGTCTTGAAAGGGCAGCGAGGTGCTCATGAATAGTGTTATAGGCCCCAGCAATTTCAAACAGCTGTGTGTAAAATAGCAATGCCTCTGTTTTTATCTCGTGTGGTAGCAACTCCTTTCTTTGTTAAAGTTCTGGTTATATGTAGATATCTTTCAGACATTTTTAAATGCCACGCACTACAAGCTTGTAGCAGGAGCTTCTATGCAAGAGAGTGATTTTGTATAATATTCATTTAATGGCATGGCTTTAATATTTCATTCGATGATTTTTTTTTTTGAACTTGGTAATATCTTCTGTCTGTTTTAAGTGCAGGTACATAGCACAGTTCAGAAAAGGTGGCTTGATGGTGATGAGTTTATTGTATCATCAATGGCGGAAGTTGCAGATCTAGCTTTACAAGGACAAACCGCAATACTTGAAAAGGATTATTCCAAACTTGCAGACCTGATGAATCGCAATTTTGACCTTCGAAGGTAATATATTTCTGCTTCTAATCGGTCTAGATTAGATTTGAAGAGAAATTAGCTCTTCAGGGATTTTGCGTCTCAATACCATTAAAGCTTTCACGTTACAATATTTGCATGTTTGTCGTACACTTTGAAAATGAAAAAATGTTTTGGGAACAAAAGTGCTCTTCTTATGAGCATCATTTGTTTATGCCAACCATAGTTTTATTAGAAAAGGAAGAGTCCATTACCATTTTCATAATGCTGATAATGGTGTTTCACACCATGACGACCATCGTTGTCATCATGTGTGCCTGGCTGTTATTTTTCAATCACTAAAATTATTTCATACTAAAAGTTTGATGAGGGTTGCTAATGATTCACGACCTTGTGGACCATGACTCTGAATTGACAGATTTAAATTAATTGGGTTTTGGTGATGATTTCTCTTTGGAAGATTTTCCATGTTAAAATTGTTAATCCTTACATCGTTAGACGCAAACAAATCCTGTTATTTCTGCTCTTTTCATGTCTTAGCACATGAATTATTTGTCTTTGCGCTAAAGTGGTTGCAATGGAGTTCCTTATCTTGGCCATATGTGTAATATTAACTTTGTTTCAATAATAGTAAGAAACAAAGAAAATAATTGATATCTTTGTTTCAATAATTTTTAAATGCTCTTGCTGTTACCTTTTACTTTCCAGAACAAATGGTGTCTCTGTTGTTTTTAAGATGATTCAGGCATTTTATAGCCATACCAACCTAGCTGATACGGAAATTTTTTATAGGAGCATGTTTGGAGATGATGCTCTTGGTTCTTTAAACATTGAAATGGTGGAGGTGGCCCGAAGGGTGGGTGCTGCTTCAAAATTTACAGGTAGTGGAGGAGCTGTGGTTGTATTCTGCCCTGATGGGCCTCTACAAGTAAAACTTCTGGAGGATGCTTGTAAGGAAGCCGGTTTCGTTATTCAACCTGTGAAAGTTGTTCCTTCATATCTGAATGAAGATGATCTTAAAACCCTGTCAGGCTAAGAAATTTCAGTCTTCACCAGCAGTCTTGGCGATATTGTTCTTTGCTCTCTCATTAAGATGAATAATAATAACAAAAAAAGTTTTATGTTGGGCAGATATTATCTATAGTTCATTGAACAGCTTGCTAATATCAGATTGGATAGAACCTTCAGTTTTGGCCTGCCACCACATTTGGGGGTGCTTGAACTTGTTGGAATTCGAAATGCAAACAGATCTTGCTGCGGCACAGTGAATTCTCTTGAAAGAATTTTACACAATTTTTATCCGTTTGAAATATTAGCATTTTACATATTATGAGGTCTGAGTTCTGTAATGGACTCCATAAAATGAAGTAATTGTGCGCCTGACAAATCAAATCCTGGATTCATCAACCCCGCCTGATCTCTTCTTGGACCTCCGAGGTAATTGTTACATGTAATTTGTCCATGCGGACGATGATCAGATCAATCAAATTACTTGATCCGTTGCACTAATAATGTTGGGATTTGTCAAAAACCAATACAGCAACTGAGACTTGATAGCTTAATAAATCATCAAAATTGCTTTTAATGGTCAAGTTATTGGCTAACAAACCAAGAAAAATCCGAGTTTGAAGGTTATACAGAGGATCTTCTTTGCTGGTTTTATCTATTAGCCCCCTGTTACTCTTCTGCCATGTCATTTTGCTCTTGAAAACTTCCCCTCACCATTCTTTTATGGAACTTAAAAATACGAACTCGTCCTCTAACCCTATTGAAGGTTTTGATCCAAGTTACTTGCGCCCAATGTTGCTTGGACTTGCATGCCAAAATCACATCTTCTTGTAGTTGATCGTCAAACTTTGTGTTCGCCGTGGGATTATGACAACATGGAAGACAGCTTTATCTACAACAGTAAGTCTGCGTGCTCTAGTTTGACAGAGATGGCTAACGGTCAATGAGGCGCAACTCCTCTCTTGTGAAAGATTTGTTATTGACGCCTTAAGGCTTTTGGAATGCATGCCTATCACTGGTGCCTTGTCTTTTTTCCTCTTCCTCTTCCAATGATTGTGTTGCAGTTACCATTACGTTAATGCTCTGAATGTACAGTTCAGTTTCATGCTTAATTTCTCTGTTTTCTATGGAGTGATGACAAGTTGCATGCTGGATGGAGAAAAGGAGGAAGAGAAGATGAAGAATCACCGTTATGCTATGGAGCTCAGTAATTTCCGAGTCCGATGATGGCTTGTAGCTTACCATATTGGGATCCCGTTTTCTTCAGAATCATAGATTAGTTGGAAAATAGCCCTCTTTTTTAAATCCTTGGAGCCAAGTTTGTTTAGTGTTACGAAAAACAAATTGAACGCAATGGGAAGGTATTCAGATCCATGGGATGCAGCTCTCAATCTAAACTTGGGTGAATTCTTAGTTAGATGGGAACTATTCTGATCACTTGTCTTACTGCAGGAGGGTACAGCCATGGATTGTTCCATCCCCTGATCAGAAAGCCCTTGCCTACCACGCCCTGTGAATCATTTATCTCTATGCCCCAGCTGCGCATGATTCCTATATGATCAATTTTGGTGCTCTTGTGAGACATATACCTACTTCACAATAGCATTTTCCCATTGTGATCCAAATGAGCAAGAAAGCATTGTGTGAGGAGATTCCAACAAGAAAAAGATGCATACTTTGATCCACCATACAATTCTCCCAGGGAGACTTTGTGAAATCAAACTGTCATCAAGTTTTGTTGTTGTAATATGCAGGCTCAGAATTAGAAGATTATGTGTGATACATGCTTGCGGTCTAAAGGCTAAAGTAATCCGAAGCTCATAAATTGAGTACCAAGCACCGACTAGCTTCACTTCACGTAGTCGGATATAAATCATTTCAGAAGAAAAATAGTAAAGTAAATGCACATCCAATGTTCAATGCAAGTAATTTTCAGAAACATGATCTTGCATGAATAAGTGTTTGAGTTTCTGGATCCAGAAGTATCAACAATGCAATAAAGGATCTACAGTTGCAAATGTACATCATCTCTTTAACTGCAATGCCTTTCATGGGTAAAAGAGAGGCTGCCGGCTAGTTCCAGGCATATCAATTAATACCATATTAAACCATTTCTCTCCAAAATAATCATTAAATCATGGCAAAATCAGGTATAAGAACAAACACTCCTGATATTAAAACACAACATGTCTACAGACCACGGAACTGAAGTTCACCAACAAGTCACAGAACCAAAATTCATCCATACGAACTAATAAAATGAGAGACTTGGAAACCAAGAGTATCACACAATTAATTCGAAACCAAACTGCACTGAAATTTTCATTCTGCATGGAAAAATCGTAGGCATGAGATCCGGCCACGTTCTTTCAACATCTCTAATCATTGCAACCATAGTGAAAGAAATTTTGACATCTTTCTACACTGGAAAGTAAAACAGTGCTCAAGGTTAACAAATAAACATTTCACTAACTCGAATATACCACAACTTACTTGCTAGAAACCGTTCTCCCACAGAAATTTCTCTAAGCCACAATTTCTACTAATTTACATGATCACAGAACATTAGAAAAGCACCAAGAAGACTTACATTAAGAACAAAGAGATCTACAAGACAAAATATTTCACTACGTGAGCATCAACTTCACAAGACTACTTATTTAACCACCCCAAGATAAGACTTACTCGTCGCAGAGGGATTTCATGAGCTCACGCGGTGAAGACCAGACTGGCAGATCAATAAATGATTGAACTAACTGTTCTTGCTGGGCATCACACATTGCTTCAGCTACATCGCATAAATTCGATATGTCACGGATTATTGCCTCTTGTGTCTCTGCCTGAAATATTCACAAACCAAACAGGGTAAAGAACGAAAGAAAAATAAAACCCTAAAACCAGAACAACCCATTTCTTTTACCTGCAAGAGAAGCTCATCAACTAACGACCCAGAAGAATCCTCGCTCTTTTTGACCACAGAAGAATTACTGGAACCCAAATACGAGCCAGCTTGGTTCACTTCTTTGGTCTTTTCTTCCATTGAACGCAAGGTATTCGATAAAACTTCCCACTTGTGGATCTCATTTTGGTACTGATTTTTAAGTTTCAAGAGTGTGTTTCTTTTGCGTTCTCTCCTTTGCTTCGCTTCAACTTTTGGATCTGTGAATGGAAGTTGTGAAACAGCGGCAGATGGGTCGGTGAGGCGTTGGCGCTTGAGGATTTTGTAGGTGAAGCCGTCGTCGTCGTGGCGGAGCTCCCACTCTTCGCCATCTTGTGGAGCCCAAGCCAAGTCCATTTTGTTGGAGCGCGATTTCTGGGCTCCAACCAAAATTTTGCAAAAAGGAAAGGGTCCGTGAGATTCAAGGAGGATGCAATTGCAAGAGAGAGGAAATTGAGCGCGGAGAGGAAAATTTTAACTTGTTATTAGGATTTCGGCAAACCTTAGAGCGTGTTTGGCAGTGTGGTTGCGGTTGTTTTTCAAATAGCTTTTCGTGCTGAAATATATGTTAATGATGTTTTTTTATTTTTTAAAAATTATTTTTGATATCACCACATCAAAACGATCCAAAAAGTATAAACCGCATTCAATTTTAACAAAAAAAAATTCAAAATTTGACGAAACGCAGTTACAAACACAATGCCAAATAGAGGTCCACCATCTATATATTAATTCTCATTTAAGTTCCTAAAAAAGTTTTTAATCCCTTTAATTGAATTTAATTAAAAGCCTGTTCAAAATAAATAATATATTTTTTTTATTTTTTAAAATTTATTTTTCGAATTAACAGATAAAAATAATTCAAAAATATAAAGAATATAAATTTTTTTAAAAAATCAAATTTACACAGAACATTTTTCAACCGCAGAAACACATCTAGGAAGCAACCGCGAAATCCTAAAACCATGCTAAAACCCCAAACACCACCGAAACGAACAGCAGCGACGGCAACAAGAAGAAGAAACTGATCTAATCATCAATGGCTAAATCACTTTCTCTGCTCTGCTTCCTTCCAAAACCAATGGCCTTTTCAACAACAACGAAAGCAACATTCTATCCTTCTCTCTTTCCCTCAAAAAGACCCACTCTCTTAAACAAACCTATCTTCTCACTATATCAAAATCTCTTCTCCACCACTTCTACTAGATGCCCTCTTCAATATGAGATGATCATTAACCGACCAGTTCAGCCCCCACGCCCCCAATCTCGGCCACAACCTGCTCGAGTCACTAGACAAGACTCAGACTCCGACTCAACTCAAAACCCAGATGCAGAACTTGGTCTTGATTCATGGGTTGATCAAAAACTGTCTCAAGATGAGATGGATAAGTCTAAAAGAAAGTATTATAGAAAGAGGAGGAAAAGAATGTATGGGTCAGATTCTGATGAGGAATATAAGAAAAATGAAGAGGGTTTTGTAGAGTTGAAGCCTGAAGTTGTAGAATTTCATAGGTTACATAAGAGAGAGGAGGAGTTATATTTTTATGATGCTTTTGCTTATCCATGGGAGAAAGATAAGCATTATAAGATGGTTTATCAATTGGAGAAAAAGTATTTCCCTGACCAATGCCTTGATAAGGCATTTCTTGATCCTAAAGACTCAAATAATGTAAATCAAAGTGGGAAACCAAAGAAGACCAAGAGTGGGGTTAAGAGAGGAGAGAAGGAGAGAGATCATAGTGGGGTTGGAGAGGGAGATGAAGATAAAAGTTTGGTTTTTTTTGACGAAGAGGAGAAGGGTGAGAGAGGGACTGATTTGAATGATAAGAAGGATGTTACCGAGAGGAAAGTCGAGGAATTCTTTAAGTGTTTGAAAAAAGTTCCCAATAAGGATAATGAAGTGGATACTGGAGATCCTTATCTTTCTACAAGGAATGCTCTTCCACCAAGGTGGGATGGTCCTTATGGGACTGTGGTTTTGGTGAATAAGCCTAAAGGTGAGTTGATAGCTTATTTTTGTTATTTGGTTTCGTAGTTATGATTTTCTTATATATATATAATTGAGGAAGGTTTGAATTAACATTTTGGAATTTAGGAAAGTAAACTAGTAAAGAATGAAACATCGGTTTCAGCGCACAATTGTGGAAAACTAAACGATTGCTAATGAATTTGTTCACAGCTGCCATGATGGCCATTCCTTCCCAATATCAGAACACTAATTGAACAAAAGGATTTAGTTCAAAGGGGAAGTTGCATTTTTGTTTTAACATCATGTTAGAAGAACGTGAACAAGGATAGAGTTAGATTGGAATTCACTCCCGGAGAATCTGAGTAGCACCATTATTTCTATGCTTTGAGGACCAGTCATAAACTAAACAGCTACAAACTATTTGGGGTTGGATTGGAGGCTGAAGATGTAGGTAAAAGAGAGGATCTACGTTTCACCTTTGCTGATACTTCACATATTTGCCAATAATTAGAACAAAAAAGAGAAAAACTATGTTCTTCGATATAGTAGAATCTATGTACCTAACATTCAGGTAAAAAGAAAATGATTTGTCTGCTGATCTGAAGTTGGTTATACCAGGCTTTGACAGTATGTCATTTTTGCAGCTAACCTCCTAGGTTCTTAAGCAAGTTCCTATTCGGCAAGAATGGAAATGTAAAAGTATTTTTTTTCTCTATAGAGAAAGGTGGCATGTTGCAAACATATGGCATCTATCTATTTCCCATAAGAAAAAACAGTGTTGATCCTTTTTTGCACAAGAAAAGGTGGACTGTTAAATTGACAAACCTCATCTGGTTCTTGTTTTATAATGTGTTGCAATTGGGTATACCATTATGTAGCATGATATGGCTAAGGGCAATTCCATACTTACCGCACAACCCAGTAATCCTTATTTTGTCCCTTGGTTATTTGTTTGAGAGTTGACTGCATTCTTTCATTAAATTTCTTGATTATCCCCACATGCCTGTCTGACTGTGGTTAATTTTTTCTCTAATTTAACAAACCTATAATGTCAAATTGTGAATCACATAAGCTTTATTTTTATTAAAGAAAAGTCATGTCCTTATTGTAAAACAGGTTGGACTTCATTTACAGTTTGTGGAAAGCTGCGTCGCCTGGTCAAAGTGAAAAAGGTGCAACTTTTTGATATCATTGCATCTGCATTTAGTCACGGATTTCTCTAATTATTTTCATTTTGGATTGAAGGTGGGGCATGCTGGGACGCTTGATCCTATGGCAACTGGTTTATTGATTGTGTGTGTTGGTAAAGCCACAAAGTTGGTAGATAGGTAAGATTGAAATAGAATCACTTCATAAGCATTATATATACTTTTCTATGTAGGTTTTATGCACAGTTCCCTTTTTTCACCCACAGACTCAAACTGCGACCTTTTTTTTTCTTTTTTGAACATGGATTTCCCCTCAAGGCCTTTTTATTAATGCAGATATCAAGGTATGGTTAAGGGTTATAGTGGAGTGTTCCGTTTAGGGGAGGCTACTTCAACTTGGGATGCTGATTCACCGGTATGTACTTTCAAAGGCAGCTTGTGCTTTTATTTTCCTGTCTAATGCCAGTTGAAATATGCACGTTCTTTTTCTGAAGCCCTGAAAATTAACGCATTTTTTGTATTATATTACCATGTCTTCTCCTTTCAGGAAAAAAGAACATTCCTAATCCATCTTTATACTTTTCATTCAACATCAGTTGTGAAATGTACAGTGGATTCTTGGAGATGGTTGCTCAATGATTTGCTAACCAACTAGTTCACTCCTTTTGGAGTCCAACTACTGGTGTTAGTGAAAGAAATTGGGGAGAGGTCTAATGGAGGAAAATGAGTTCACATTAACTGTGGCACTGGCTGAGCACTCAAAACATGTTCAACATGAATTAGTACCTAATAGGAATGGTTATTTTGCAGATAGAAATTATACATGTGCTTCATGAAGAAGTTGAAGTCATGATAAACAGTAGAAGACATTACATTGTTATCTTCCAGTTCCAGTAGACATGCCAATAATTTCCATGGTCAATATACTGGATAATTTCACTTGAACTTTTCTAGATTCTTGCTTCATTGACATCATTTGGTGTGGTGGTGATCAGTTTCATAATTTTATTTAAACACTTGATTGTGATTGGTCAATTTCCGATTTATGTTCATGCATTGTGTGAATCTTTAAACTATCATTTTATGCAGGTTATTCAACGTGAGCCTTGGGAGCACATTAAAGAGGCTGACATTAAGAAAGCTGCTGCATCATTTCGTGGGGAGATATGGCAAGTTCCACCGATGTTCTCTGCAATCAAAGTAAGAATTTGTGTTGAAGTTCTTGATAATCTGTACTGGATCAGTAGCTTGAGATATGTAGCTATGTTGACTGATCATTCTTTTTTTAAAAAAATACATAAATCCATATTTATCTTAAAATATGTGCAAAAAGCTGAAAAACTTAATATGGTGCAGCTAAAATGGAAATCGAAGGTAATTAAACTGCTAGGTAGGGTATATGATGCAGTGAATAGAGTGGATAAAACTAGAATTCTGAAGTTTATAACCCTAAACACTGTAGAGGAATAGAGAAAATCTTTGATATTTTATAAAAATCTGAATAATAATCTAAATCTAAATGTTCTCAAAATAAACTAGATATCTCTATTTATATTAGTTTTAAATCTAGAATCCTTATTGGGAAAAATTAAAACTTACCTAACTAATAGAATTCATCTAGTATTAGGATTCCTAACTAGTAAAATCCTAATTAAATTGAAAGTCCTAATATAAATAGAAAAAAGAATCCAAATACAACTAGGTATATAAAGATAATCCCCCACAATAACTTTTGTCCTTTATTTTAAGGTCTTCCCAATCTTCTATTATCATGAAATTTTAACCATATAGGAAATATGGTCTTCAAAATCTTTTATCACAATTTTAAATTGATCAAACTGTCGGATTAAAAGTTAAGCTCATTTTTTACCAAATTGCATTTTGGACTCTTCTAAAACTCTTTAAAATCTTAACAATTAAGGAAATAATATATTAGACATTATTATGCCAAGAATAATAAAGAAAGTGCCCCACGTCAATCCCCTCTACTTCTGAAAAACTCACCCTCGAGTTAACTATTAGAAATTAAACTCGACCACTCTAAATAAATAGATACTTCAAATATAACGCTGTCATCAATGCATGCACAAGATAGCTAGTTGCAAATATCTTAAATCCAGTTTCAACAAAGATATATTCATGTAGAATTTTTGAATTTAGGCAGAACTTCTCAAGACCTAAAAAATCAGCCTCGCATAAAACCATCTTTTAAATGAAGGCATTTTTAGTTTATGTGTTTGGTCATCCCTAACAGTAATGTCTTGACCATCAGCTGATTTGATAATTTCAGAATATTGATCTAGTTTGGTTTGGACAACACATCCACACTTAAGTCCTTTTTAATGTCAACCTCAGCCTCTTGAGCAATTCCAATAACTTGTTTCAACTTTTCTTTTAGACCTTGAGAATCATTAAATGATACTAATTTAAAAGTTTCTTTGATTTCTTCTTTACCATTAGTAAATGAAGCATTGATAAGTAGAATAATATTTGCAGCAGTGTTGTTGTTATCACCGAGGACTCTGTCTATTTTGAAGAGACCTGCAAATTTTTTTCTCTTACTATTTGAGAAGGTTGAAATAACAATTTATTTGCTTATTAATCCAATATAAAATCTCTTCGTAATCATCTTGTATAAACTCCATAATTATTGATTGTTTCAAATCTTTCTATGATGGAGTTAAAGGCTTAACCAGACGAGTTCTATATTCTAGAACTTCATACCGCTATTCTCGGGCACCACAAGAAATTTTGTGTACAACAAGCCATACTTTTTTATAACAAATAATCTTGTTGAAATAAAAGTAAGCTTTTACCTTTGTCAACCAGTTAATAAATATTTTCTTCGAAAATTTCTCATCTTTGAAAGGAATCTAATCGAATTCAAGAATGGGTTTGGGGTTATGCGTGCTCCGAGGTAAGTCTACAAGCAATTTCCTCTCCTCTTCATGATCTCTATTTGCACCTCTCATCAGCTAAGCTAGATCTGCTATGGTTTGCTTCAAACGATCCAGCCTATGTGTTTGTGCTTTTTGCGTTGCCTCCTGAGCCCTCATAGTGCTCCAGATGTCCTTCACTCCTGCACTGCAGAGTGGGTTGCTTCCCATAAAAAAGGTCAACCTGCTCTAATATCAATTGACACAACGGATACCGTGGATAAAATTAGGGTTGTCAAGCCCAAAGATTATAGCCCTAAACACTGTAGAGGAATAGAGAAAATCTCCAATATTTTATAAGAAATCCGAGTAATTAGTTTTAGACTTAAAATCATTATAGAAAAATTATTCTTAATTAAAACTTACATAACTAATAGAATTCATCTAGCATTAGGATTCCTAACTAGTAAAATTATAATTAAATTGAAAGTCCTAATCTAAATAGAAAAAATAATCCAAATACAACAAGATAAATAAAGATAATTTTTCACAATAATTTCTATTTTTTTTTAAAAGGTCTTCTTGATCTACGATTTTCATGAAATTTGAACTTAATAAAGGTCTTCAAAATCTTCTGTTAAAATTTCAGCTCGATTCAATGGTTAAATTAAAAATTATGCTTGTTTTACCAAATTGCATCTTGGACTATTTTCAAACTCTTCACATCCTAGAAAATCTTAGGAATCAAGGAAATAAAACAATAGATATTATCAGGCCAAGAATAATGAAGAAAGTGCCCCATATCATTAATGGAGGAAAAGGATTCTTGGAGCTAGCTTGAAGGCTCAACAGAGTTGGGCTTAGGCACTTAGAGGCTAAGAGCATGTTATGTGTATGTGTATTATAATATCAGCCAATGCGCAATAAGCATAATACAGTGTCATATATCCGTGTTCCCATGAACTTGGGAAATCTATTCCCTGGGCAAAAATTGGCTATCGTCTTCTTGGTTATGCTTCTAGATTTTGTTCACATCATTCATCATATACTGGTTGTTTCTGTAATCAATTACTCCTTAGAAATTGAAAATGTATCATTGTTAAGGGATCAAATGGTGAGTGAGTTATCTAGTATGAGCACCTAAGATTCTTAAATGTCTCCTCAATTGTGGTGAGTGGTAACGCTCAAGTTCATTTTGGCCTATTTGCTCGAACCATGATCAGGGGAATTTAGGGTCTCATGTTCCTTTAGAAACTCTAGAGTGATGGGATTTTTTTACCTGAAGATCTTGTTGTGACTTGTAAATACATACACAAATTCTAGACTTTTTGTTACAGGCCTTCAGTTTATTTCCTAAGAGTTCTGCTGCATTGTGATAGGTTGGAGGTGAAAGGATGTATGAGAAAGCAAGGAAAGGAGAAAGCATTGAGCTCTCGCCTAGAAGAATTTCAATTTTTCAATTCGACATAGAGCGAAGCTTAGAGGACAGGTCATAGATCTTGTTGCATATGCATGAATGTAGGCACACACCCACTTGCAAGCTGTCCCTTCATAATTAATTTATTTTTTTGTTTATTCTTTATGAAACCATACCTTATACCTATGGTTCTACACATCCATGAGTCAACATAAAAGTCACATGATCACTGAACTGTGGCTTAACAATATCTAGGGCTTTGAAAATACCTGAGGTTAAATTCTAGAAGTTAAAGCTTATTGAGGCTCGATAGGGTAGGTCATATGATTAAACTAAATGAATTGCAATGTGCAATTTAGTCCATCTTTTCACAATTTAAAAAATTTGATGGCATCTAGCGTAAAATTTCATTTCCAAAATTTCACTTTCAAGAAATGCTTCTATTTTCCATTATTTGAAAGTATTAGGTTAAATACTAAAAGTTCAAGCTTATTTTGAGGCTCAATAGGGTAGGTCATATGATTAAACTAAATAAATGCCAATGTTCAATTCGGTCCATCTTTTCACCATTAAAAAAATTTGATGACATCTAGCATAAAATTTCATTTCCAAAATTTCACTTTCAAGAAATGCTGTTATTTTATTTTCTTTGAAAATATTGGGTTTATGAGTTTGTGCATTGGATGATAAATTTCATGATGGGAGAGCTTCCAACAAACTAATGGAGGGTTTTTGACAATATCTAAGAGAACTAGGTTCAATCATATTTCTTGGTATTCTGACCTGAGCCGACTTTGTGTGATTATTGCAGGCAAAATTTGATCTTCCGAGTGACATGCTCTAAAGGAACATACATTCGGTCACTCTGTGCAGATTTTGGAAAGGCTCTTGGAAGGTAATGACTTCTGATGGGTTCATCTCTCCTTATATTTTGTTGGTCAATGGTCTCTTTCATCAATTTATCCTATGGCCAGTAGTTTCAGGGGTTCTGAAATCTTGTAGTCTTTGGCTTCCAACTTCCAGAAGGAATTCCAAATCAGTTGGCTTTGACAGTTTGTCATTGATGAAACCTATATTATAAAAAGAAACCCTATTGTTTCAAATTGCAGCTTCGCTTATGCTTTGACATTTTAAATACATGAAAACTTGCGACCATTTGAGCATCCAGAATCATCCGAAGTGCCTGAACAAGGACAATCTCAATAGCTCTATTTTTGTGAAATGGTAGCTTATGAGGACTGTCTTGAACTACAAAATGGCTGGTAGCCCTTCTACATCCCAAAAACTGTCCTCTCCTTGTGGGATTTGAACCTAGAACCTCAAAGTTGGGAATCTAAGCTCCAAGGTTTTATTGTCCCTTAAGAACAGGTTCTGGATACCTCTGAGCGCATGGTTGGTGAAATTTCTAAATTGATAACACCTATAAAATCAAAATCTGTATTTTCACCCTAATTTCTTGACTTTTTGGAGACCATTTAAGCTCTCAAGTGAAGATAATCAGAGTTCTCCATCCTCTTTCTTAGATAAAGAAATGGCATTATGAGGAATATGGTGCCAACATCTCTTTCTTAGTTATGTTTCTAACTTAACCTTTCACTTGCAGTTGTGCTCATTTAACTGCTCTTCGAAGAGATTCAATTGGTAAGAGTCTTCCTTTTTTTTTCTTGAAGTTTAAATTGATGATCAAGCATGCAATCTGCATTTAATTTACTCATCATATCGTGTAGACATCAGGGGAAAAAAGGAAAACAAAATCAAAAGAATGAGAGAGAGAGATTTTGGTAACACGCCTTTTCTCTCTGGCAGGTGAATATTCAGCAGAAGATGCATGGGAATTCAAAGAACTGGAAGAGGCAATAACTAAAAATTATTTCTAACTGCTGATTGCAATCTGTTGCGCGATCACTAAAGTTCAGGACGAACAGTGTGATCAGGAGAGGACATTGATCAGTTCATCTGTCTTCAAAGATCTGCAAGAGGCAATAAGTTATTTTTAACTGCTTAGGCAGTTCATATCAGACTCCCAAAAGTTTTGGAGCCAAAGTATGATTGAATAGATCCCCTCAGAATTTTGAGGGCCTTTATGTATGTGATAAAAACCTTAATTCGATTCTGGAACTGGAGAGGATAATGAAATGACAGAAAATGCATCAGGCATGCTAATTGGCTATGAGTGACCTGTCGAGTTATCATGGGGATCAATGTTTGATTTAGCAAATGGTATACTTCGGAGAATGAAATGATAAAAATCACTGAGTGTGCCTGTTGAAAATTACTTCGAGCTAGTCAGTCTATAAATTGACTATATTTTAATTTATCTCCAATTATCTATCTTATTTTCTCATGATGATATAGAAAAAGATATAAGCAGATAACAAGTTCAATTCTTTCTATTTACTCATGCAACGTTGAACTCTCAGACGACAAGCTATACCTAGAATTAGCCCATAAATGGAAGTCTCACGTCATTAAATAAATAAAATAACACCAAAACGAAAAAAGAAGCATCTGATATTGAAGAACAAACATAATCAATAGCTATCAAACTCAACCCAAACCCTATTATTTACAAGATCACACATCATATAATGCCTCTTCAGCTGTGTATGGCATCGGATCCACATGGCATAGGCAAGAACACAGTTACAGAAATTTTAGTAATTCAAGCACATTAATTTCATTCACTGCTCCACAATGATCTTCCCAGTAGCATGACCATCGATACTATTAACCCAAGCATCTTCAGCCCTGATTAATGGATGCTTTGAGCCGTCACTGTTTTAAGCTTCCCTTCCTTTACAAGATTAACAAGATAATTCAGGTTCTCAGCCTTAGGAATCATAGACAGCGGCACCAGCTGCCTCTTGCAGAAGGTAAGTTTCTTCGCAGCAAAAGTCATGATGGCACTGGGGCCAGGAGTGATATCTATAACCTTCCCATTTTCACTCAGATTTGGCTCAAAAGTGCTCCAAGGAACGCCAGCAGCGCAGTGGATCACAGCATCATATTTCTTACCAGATGGGCTCTTCAGAGCTGCTCCTTCTGGGGTTTTGTAATCCAGAACCACATCAGCACCTAAGCTCTTCACAAATTCGATGTTACGAGCCCCACAAGTGGCAGTCACATGAGTGTTTCAAGCTTTGCAAGCTGAACTGCATAGTGACCTACACCACCTGAGGCAGCAGTGATCAGAACATTTTTCCGGTTACCACTTCCATCAAGCTTGACCCCTGCAGATTGAGTGAGAGCCTGGTGAGCTGTGAGCCCAGCAACAGCCAAGCCTGCACCTTCAGCTGCTGAAACTTCAGGTGGCCTTGCAACTGACAAGCTCTTCTTAGCCACTACAAATTCAGCTAGTCCACCTCCACTCTGTTGTTTGTAGAACACACAACAATTAATCAAAGAAACAGAACGCAACAAAATTCAGAGACCAATGGTAAAATTCCTCCATACACATAAAATTGCCAAATGCTATAATGCACTATTCATATGTTTGAAACCAGGTAGATAGCATGTGCCAAGTCCCAGGTCCATACTCCTATGTAACACTTAATGGTATGCAAGATCCATGAGCAAGGCATCTAAGCAAACTAACCTCTATAATGCGCCTCAAGTTGGCAATATTACAAACTAGCAAAAAAAAATCATAAGCATCAAAGGCTTTGACCTGTTTGCTTTCCAAAAAAAAGTAGCTACAATGATGACATTAAGGTATCGCTTTTGTGTTTCATTGAAGCCGAGTAAATGTCCAAAATAGAGTTATCAGATTTTACTTTTCAGGGGAAACTAAGTTGTCCATGGAGAAAAGAAACAACAATTAGTCCTTGATAAAAGTTGTATTTCACCGGTCACTTTCATGGAAGATATTGAGGGCATGAAGGTTGGCTGTTCACGCGATAGACAGATTTAGCTATAAATTACTCACACTTGTTATTGACTCATGCCTTTGTCAATACCTGGAAACAATTTTCTACTTGTGCTTTATCTAATATGATGAACGCAACAATTTAATTATCTCTCTCTTCTAACCACCCCCAACCCCCTTTCAATGCGCTGATTTTTTAACTTATAACCAGTCATCCATGTCATGTAACCTTCAGGCCGTGTTGATGCAAACTGTCTTATTTGATATGACATTATTTAAGGCGCAAGTGAGGGTATGGTTGACCCCAATTGTGTACATAGCCATTAAACCAAAAAAGATAATCAAGAGGTCGCCTCACCAATGTAAATCATTTGAAAAACTACAAAGATAAGGAAATGAAAAACACCAAAATATTAAATGAGCACTTACAAGGCAATGGGTAAGAATAGTTACAACTTTGTCACCAGTTTTGAAATTTGTTACTCCTGGTCCAACCTCCACAACCTCTCCTGCCACATCAGTGCCTGTTGCGACAAAGGTTTCTTCAGCCAAAAAGTGAACGCTGTGTGTGTGTGAATGCATGCTTGGAAAACACACAGTATTGCTAAAACTATGAAATTAATATATCAGCATTAGATTGAAAGAATGTTAACCACATGGATTACAAGCTATGTTTCAGAAGGGAGCTGGAAATGAAGTTTAGAACAGTTGTTTCTCCATTTGTAACTTGTTTTAAAAATTGTAGATCTTTGTTGACAAATGAGGAAATTCATTGAACATAGAGAATGGTGCAAGTCCTAGAGCAGTGACTGCAACAACCATCTAATCTTAACAAGGAACCCCTCTTTTTAAGCCTTTACATTGCTTAAACCAGATCAAGTAAAGAACCCACAAGCCATTTGAACTGAAAGAGTAACTATGGAAAGGAAACCTTCTGCCAAACAACACCCAAACACAAATTCCCAGAACTTTGACATAACTGAACTGAAGGCAAACGTTTGAAATGGTAAGCATAGGTTATTGCATTGCGTTGTCATATACCATAAAAAAAATCACAAAGGCATGTCAGTTTCCAAGTTCCCGCATTCTGAATGTTAAGCGAAGGAACAACAAAGCCCATTTCCAAAGTTTCTTAGATGCAACACCACACCGTCACAAACTTAAATCAAAATCAAAATCATGCTTAAGCACCTAGAGGAAGAAAATCATGCAATCAACTAACATTACAAAGAACAATTTCCTTGTGGATTAGGCTATACGGCGGAATTTATGTACAATTAAAAGCCCCAACAAGCAGTAAGATAGTGTCTGAATTAGATTGTACACAAAAAATCCACATAAGGAAAGAAGTGAATCACCGGGGATGTAAGGGAATCTCCGAGGGAAAAGGGGGCGCAAGATGCCTTTCTGTATCTTCCAATCAGCTGCGTTTAGACTAGTTGCTTCTAACTTGAGCAAAACCTCGTCTCTCTTGGCACTAGGGACTGGAACCTCAACATGCTGCAACAAGCAAAACTATTTATATAATAGTAGTAACTCACAGTAGGTGCATCAATGCCTTTTCATTTGGCTACCTTTACCAAAAATTAAAGCAAACCTCACATCACATCTAATCCATTATTATTATTATTATTATTATTATTATTATTATTATTATTATTTAATTTGGAAACAAAAACAGATGGGGGCAACAATCTATAATTCATCTCCATATTTCAACAATCCTGATTCAAACTAGCGATCTACTAAGACTTTCAAGAACCCGGGACCTCAGGATGCTTACCAACTAACTAAATGGTCATCAAAGAAAAGGGATATATAATTACACTAACAAAAAGTGGAAATTTGGTTAAAAAACAATTAACCTTTAAACCAGCGGCGCCTCCACCATAGCTGCTATACTGAACGGCATGCATCAACTTCACTGCCATGTCCAATAGAAGCGACGCCGTTGTTATCAGAGAAACAGAAGGAAAAAAGCTGGGCACGGACAGAAGAGAGGTAAAGTAGTGTAATGTAAAAGGAACTGGCAGGAGAGCAGGTGTGGCTTCGCGGTTAAACTTAATAGAGAGATACGACAGAGACCTACTGTGTCACAAATGACATTAACAAGTATACTTGAAGAAAGCTAAAAGAAAGATGACCAACATAAAAATTACGTCGAAAATAGATGGTGTGTTTAAAGATGGTATGGAAAATACAATTTAGTTATTCAATTTTAAAATTCTTAGTTGTTCAGTCCCTTATGTTTTTTTAAATTCAATTTTGACACAACTTTATTTTTTATTATTTTCAATTTCTTAATTTGTGAAAGAGAGAGAAAGTTTTACCACATTCTGATATAGAGAAATATAATCGATGTTTTCACATATTTTAGCCATCAAATTGATTTATCTTGATGTCCACGGGTTCTATTATAGAGAATAACTTGATTATGGTTGTTAAAAATCTCAATATTACCTAAAGAATAAATCGAAGTCAAAAAAAAAAATATAACCCAATTTGATTTTGAATTTTAAAACCATTTTTAGGATTTCTTATTGAAAAACTTTATTACAAACTAAGGATAAAAAAAAGATAACAACATCAATAAAATAATAAAAATAAGCAGTGGAAAGATAAGCTTAAACTACACCTGAGATAATGACAAGTAGAGTTAATATGCTTCCAAGTTATAAATCTTTAAAGATACAGATGATGTCAAGAAAGAAGATTAAGCTTTCAATATATGTAACTTGTATTTTC